>ERZ808037.186-NODE-186-length-68048-cov-4.680099_pt1 | contig 68048 bp, 50 predicted proteins | sample MGYA00380190_ERZ808037 | MGnify/ENA primary metagenome ERZ808037 (study PRJEB31490, sample SAMN06133399) | mouse gut metagenome | isolation source: J9 | host: mice | place: China: Chengdu | collected 2015-05 ... | reverse complement strand
TCCATTCAAGTAGAAGGTGCATTTGGTGTTCTGAAAAATGACTATGGATTCCAAAAATTTCTGCTTCGTGGGAAAACCAAGGTAAAACTAGAAATTCTTTTGCTCTGCTTAGGATATAACATCAATAAACTGCATGCAAAAATCCAAAATGAGCGTACTGGGAGTCATCTTTTTCCAGTAAAAGAAACAGCATAAACGCCAAGAAAAACAAGAGTTTTATTAAAGTATGCCCAAAATCCAGAAAGTTTCTAAAACAAAAGGATAGTATCCAGATTTTTTCATAATATAGAACGAGGGTGCCGCTCGAACATCTAATTTGAGAGAGTGTAAAATAAAGTGTGTAAGTTACCGGTAACAAAACTTACGCACTTTATTTTTTATATAAGGTGCGGTATTCTAAAACGAAAGGAATGAAAGGATTATGAGTACAGCACTTATGGCAGGAAAACAGAAAAGAGACCCCAGGACTGTTGCAATAGCAAAAGCGATCCTGGAACAGTACAACTGCAAAAATGTAGAGGATATGCAGGACGCGATCAAGGATATCTTCGGCCCCATGTTTGAAGCGATGCTGCAGGGGGAAATGGATTCCCATCTGGGATATGAATCCAATGACCATGGTCCTAAAAGCACTGAAAACCGCCGCAATGGATACAACCATAAGAACTTGAAATCCACTTATGGGGAGATCACGGTTGAAGTGCCCCGTGACAGGGATGCATCTTTTGAACCACAGGTGATCCCAAAGCGGACACGGGATGTAAGCGGGATCGAGGATAAGGTCCTTTCCATGTATGCAAGAGGCATGAGCCAGCGTGATATTGCTGATACCGTGGAGGATATTTATGGCTTTGGGATATCCCATGATACGATATCAGCGATCACAGACAGAGTGATCGAAACGGCTGAGGAATGGCAGGAGCGCCCTCTTAAGAAATTTTATACCTTCCTGTTTGTAGACTGCCTGTATGTGTCGGTCCGCAAGGAGATGGAAACAAAAAACCTCGCTGTTTATGTGATCCTGGGATATGACGTAAACGGGATCAAGGATATCTTAGGGCTCTGGATCGGTGAAGCAGAGGGAAAACATTATTGGATGCAGATCTTTGATGAGATCAAAGCCCGCGGCGTGGAGGATGTGCTGTTCATCAGCATGGACGGTGTATCCGGCCTGGAGGAAGGGGCAAGGTCCATTTTTAAGGATGTAGTGGTCCAGCGCTGCATCGTGCATCTGATCCGCAATTCTATCAGATACATACCCTCTAAAGACTATAAAACATATACAGCCCAGTTGAAGAAGGTGTACGGCGCATCCAGCCTGAAAGCGGCGGAGGCAGAAATTGAGAGGTTTAAGCAGGCATGGAGCCAATATCCCGGGGCCGTGGATGTATGGGTACGTAACTGGCAGCATGTGGAACAGCTCTTCAACTATGGAAGCGCAGTACGCAAAGTGATGTATACGACTAACAGTATAGAAGCTGTCAATTCCAGTTTCCGTAAAGTGACAAAGAAGGGTTCTTTTCCCAGCGAAGATGCCGTAAGAAAAGCCCTGTACCTGCGGATCACGGAATTATATAAGAAGTGGAACGGACGGCCAGTGGCCAACTGGGCACTGGTCAGGAACCAGCTGTCCATGGATGATAAGATGCAGTCACGGATCTTAAAATATGAGGAAATATAGGAGGAAAGGATGATGGTACGACAAAATGAAACTATTTTTGAAAAATACAACGAGATACTGGAGAATGTGATCACACAGATCCAGGATCTCCGAGAGGAATTCACATCCACAATAGATGATATAGAGGATATGATCACAAGTGCTATGAATGCTGACGTCTCAGGGCTCTGCCCTAAGAACCCGCAAGGGACCAGTCCCTTGACCCGCTTGCTGGGCTCTGCCCAGACCCGTCCATGCCGGAAGCGCGGAAAAGGGAAGACCCTTTTCCGAAGGATAAGGATGTTCTAAGAGCCTTATGTCAAGAGACTTTCGCGGCATAACAGGGCCCCTACCCCATTATTCCACGATTCTCTTGACAACGGTTTCCGGGATTGATCTAAAATGATATTTCATACAAAAATCAGCGGCTGTACACAACCGCTGATAAAAAATAAAAAAACTTACACATTTAACTTGACAACCCCTAATTTGATGATTTTGCGACACCCCCTTTTCTGCTGTATTCTTACTTCTTATTTGTTATTTTACTTTATCTCAGCTATACTATATCTTAGCAGTTTTCTTATTCTTACTTGTCTTCCTGCTCTTCTGCGTGCACCTTTTTCATGGCCTGAAATTTCTCTTCCCAGGATTCCTCCAGCGTAAGGCGTGCCTCTTTGATCTCCATTCCGCCCTGTCCGAAGAAGAATTTCAGGAAGGTCGTATTGTGGAAGGAAGGATGCAGCATCACGGTCTCGGTCCGCCACTCCTTGTCCTCGCCGGTGAGGGAGATCGTCTTCACGATCTGCTTATCCTGTGAAACGGTGAGCGGCACCTGCGCCAGACTTCCCTGTCCCACGATCCTGCAGACAAGATCCAGCTTATAAACGCCTCTCTCGCTGAAATTCAGCTCGAAATTGATGCTGCTGCCCTTGGCTGTCGGAATCTGCTCTGCAGGCAGAAGCGCCTCCTTCTCTGGAACGGCAAGACGTACCAGCTCGCCAAAGGTCTCCGTCTCCTGTGCCGCGATGGCCGCCAGCTGCCTGTCAAGCTCGCTCTCCCTGCCCATCATGCGCTGGTAAGCGGGCGTCCGCAGCAGATACCGGCAGATATTGGCGGCACTGCGCACATATTCGCTTCTGGCAACGGTTCCCTTCTCCAGACTTTCCGCGGAATTGTCATTCTGTGTGTTCTTCGAGGAATCCGCCGTTACCATGAACAGATCGTTCTGCGCGCGCACCATGGCCGCCACATTCTCCACCGTTCCGGTCATATTCTCGTCATTGCCCTTAGCCCACCAGTCAGTCATCACAATACCGTCATACTTCCACTCGCCCCGCAGGATCGTGGTCAGCATATCGTAGTTGCTGGCAGACCAGAAACCGTTGATCGGATTGTAGGAAGTCATGATGGAGTATGCGCCGCCCTCTGTCACCGCGATCTCGAAACACTTTAAGTACAGCTCTCTGAGCGCACGCTCGGAAATCACTGCCTCCACCATATTCCGCTTATACTCCTGGCTGTTGCAGGCGAAGTGCTTGATCGTGCCGGTAACGTCATAGCGTCCCATAGCCCGCAGCTGCGCCGCCGCCATCTTACCCGTTACCAGCGGATCTTCGCTGAAATACTCGAAGTTTCTTCCATTTAAAGGATTCCGGTGCAGGTTGATGCCCGGCCCCAGCAGGGTATCTACTTTATTCTTACGAAGTTCCAGTGCTTCCCACTCAAACAGCTCTTCCGAGAGCGCCTCGTTGAAGGTACTGCCAAGACATGCGCCGTTGGGCATGGCAAAAGCGATGCTGCCGCAGTCCATACGGATACCGCTCGGCCCGTCCGCACAGCAGGCAACCGGAATGCCGAACGCCTGCAGGCTCTCCGTAACGCCGCCGAAAGCGCCTGCCGTACCGGGTGTTACCTTCGGGGAGCACATACCCTCGCCCCTTACCATGCAGCAAAGATCCTCGTCCGACAGCTGCGCCAGGAACTCTTCCATAGACACTGCACCCTTCTCCACATCGGATAACTTATAGCCCTTGTCACCCGTGCAGGCGATGTTCTCCGGCAGCCTTTTGGTCCGCCGTTCTCCCGGATTCACCGTGCGCAGAGGCGCCGCCTCATACATAACCTGATAGCCGTCCTGGCCACCCGCCTGGGGTTTCATCCGCTCAAAAGCAGTCACCGGTGCACACGCTTCCTCTGCCTCTTTGACTACCTTTGTCTCCTCCAGCGTCAGACTGCCCACCGCCGCAGCGCTGCGCACGTCGGTTCCCGCGTGGAAGAGATATTCTCCCGCTTCCAGAACCCAGCAGGATCTGTGTCCCGTAACACCGCCGTCATCATAGGAAGAAAGCGTATACCAGGGAACTGCGATCTGCAGTGTCTGGGCCTCACCCGGTGCAAGCTCCTTCGTCTTGGCAAAGCCGCACAAAACTCTGGCCGGTTTGCCCATCGCTCCCTGAGGAGCCTCGCAGTAAACCTGCACCACTTCCTTGCCGGCAACGGCTCCCGTATTGGTCACCTGCGCGCTGATCACAGCGGCCGTGTCTGCATCTGCACTTCCCGCCGTCTCCTCCAGCTTCGCTTCCACGGCAAAGGTCGTATAGGACAGACCAAAGCCAAAAGGATAGAGAACCTTGTCCTTCGCAAAAGTCTCAAAGTAACGGTATCCTACATAGATATCCTCCTGATAGACATTCCGCTTCTCGTCCCCGTAGTTGCTGGTGGAGGGGTAGTCCGCGATATCTCTGGCGATGGTGTCCGTCAGCTTACCGGAAGGCGTTACGGTTCCCTCCAGTACATCCAGCACGCCGTTACCGCCTTCCTGACCGCCCTGCCATACATACAGCACTGCCGCCGGCTGGTAACGCTCCACCCACTTCATATCTATGATATTGCCCACATTCAAAAGCACCACTGTGCGCGTAAACGAAGCGCACACCAGACTGAGCATCTCTTCCTCCGCTTCCGTCAGCAGATAACTGCCCGCTTCCGCCTTATTATCCTGGTCCTCTCCGGCAGTCCTGCCGATCACGATCACTGCCGTATCGGACTCCTGCTTTACCTCATCCACCAGTTCCTTCGTCAGCGGCATCTCTTTCTGGAACCAGGGTTCCCCTGCCCAGCCGGCGCCGGCATCGTAAGGATTCTCTTTCAGCCACGCTTCGTATACCGCCTGCAGCTTCTCATTCAGTACAAAAGAGCTCTCCTTAAGCGCCTCCCGGATACCGGTCACATAACTTGTGTTGACCAGACCGCCGGAGCCTGTGCCGCTCTTGTAATAGTTAAACTGTCCCCGGCCGAAAAGCGCGATCTTCTCGCCCTTGCCAAGCGGCAGAACCTGCCCCTCATTGCGCAGCATGACAATACCTTCTGCAGCCACGGCCCTTGCCGCCGCCGCATATAATTTTGTGTCAAAAACTTTGTTCTCCATCCCCTACTCCTTTCCTGTTGCAGGATTATTTCTTAAGATACAGTATATAACATTTGCAGGGGATTCCACAACCGCAGAGGGGAGAAATATTTGGATTCCGGCTATCATTTTTTAGCCTTTTGCGCCTCCTTCTCCGCACTGTCTATGCTTTCCCGGCGGAACCGAACAGCCTGATTTTCTCCACTGCCACGTCCTTCATGGCGGCGATCTCGTAAGGTATCAGCTGCATCATCGTCTTTGCCCCCTCTGCCAGTCCTTTTTCCACACCGGCTCTTCCCGCCTTGTCGATATCCGTGAAGATGTTGATCTTGGAGATACCCAGCTTCACAGCCTGGTGAAAATCGTCATCCGACAGACCGGAACCGCCGTGCAGAACGAGCGGAAGCCCAATACTTTTGGAGATAGCTTCTATACGCTCAAAATCCAGCTGCGGCAAAAAGGCATAATCTCCATGTGCATTCCCTACTGCCACCGCCAAAGCATCGACTCCTGTGCGCTTTACGAAATCCGCCGCCATATCCGGCTGCGTATAGTAATCGCTCGGATTCTCCAGTTTTCCTTCGCCTGCAGTATCACCCACATGGCCCAGCTCTCCTTCCACAGTCGCTCCCACAGCGTGACAGATTTCTACCATCTGCGCCACTTTTGCAGCATTCTCCTTATAAGATGCCATGGAACAGTCATACATGATAGATGTGAACCCCAGCTTCAGCGCCTCCATACAACGTTCAAAAGTAAGCCCATGGTCATAGTGCACACAGACAGGCACTCTGGCTTTCTCTGCCATCGGGACCAGATACTCAGCCACCCGCTCCAGTTCCATGGCCGGAAGAAGAATCTCCGCCGTCCCTACCATCACCGGGGCACACAGTTCTTCTGCAGCCTCGATCACAGCTCTGGCCATCTCCACATTTACCGCATTGAAGAAACCTACTCCATACCCCCCTGCTTTCGCCGGGAGCAGCACATCATTCATATTTACCAGCATAATCCACCTCTCTCAACTTTTCACTCTGTTATTCCCCTGCTGAATTTCAATTTTCCGCCAACCGGCAGCGATCCGGCATTTCAGTTCTTCATAGGACTTCAACCCACTCAGGGCATCATAGCCGGCCACGCAGGATGCTCCGGCCGCCGCAGCCATATGCATACACTGTTCCGGATGCTCTCCCGCCAGCATGGCCGTCAAAAAGGCTGCGATGCTGGTATCCCCCGCACCTGTGCCGGATAAAATACGCTCGGGCACATAGCTTCTCTCAAAACCGTCCTTTTCTCTCCAGGCTGCCGTATCCAATTCCACCCTGCTGCCAATCCCGGACAGTCTCTTTTCGTCCGCTGTCCTGTAATACATGCCAGAGGCGCCGCATTTGATCAGAAGAACTTTCGCTCCACAGGCCACGCACATATCCGCCAGCGGGCGTATATCCCTGTCCACATCCAGTATTTCGGTGATATCTCTGCCGCCGGCCCGCTCCTGCCACTGTATAAACCGCGGACGATCCAGCATATAACACAATTCTTCTGCACTGGGAACAAAGAAATCAACAAATGGCAGCACCTGCCGTAAGATCATCTGCCAGTCAGCCTGCCCGGCGGGAGAATCTGCATCCGGAAAAGCCATATCCAGTGAAGTTGCACAACCGGCCGCCTTCGCTCTGCGAAACAGCTTCACAAGCTCCGCCCCGTTCTTTTCATAGATCCTGCGCATCAACGGCGGATAACCGAAATGAAACAGTGCTGCTTCCCGCAGGGCATCTTCTGAGATATCATCCGCACAGAATGTATCGTTGGCACCCGGATTATGCAAAAAGATCCGATCACTCCCGGGAACAGCCAGTACCACGGAATAAGACGTAGATTCCTGTTCCAGACAGATCATGCCATCGGCCGCACCATACCTGCGCAGCATACCGCACACAATGTCCCCGAAAGCGTCCCTGCCGGTCTTACCCATCAGCAAAACCTCTGCTCCCAGAAGTTTCATGGCAAGCCCTGTATTGGCCACCGCTCCGCCGGTGTGGATATCCGCCTCCCCCATCTGAAGCAGTTTTCCAGGAAGAAAAATCTGCGAAAGATCCGACTGTTTCCCTTCCGGAAACTTCGGCGTGATATCCAGACAAATATGTCCTGCAATTATTGCTTTTTTCTTCATAGCCACCTCCTGCCAAAAAATACTGGTTTCTTTGCTGCCAGCCTTATATAGAGATATTCGCTTGTATCATTATACCAGAATCATCATTTTTTTCCTGTCCTTATTTGTCTAAAAAAACAGGACAAATTTGCTTTTTCCCTGTATACTGAATTCAGCCGTTTATCTCCCTGACCACAGATGACCCTGAATACGGCTCTTTTGATCAGAAAGGAAATCATCATTATGACAAGCCAAAATGAATACGAGATCATCCCCCATAACAACAGTAACTTCCATATTTTTATCGTAAATCTGTTCTATCGTACTCCTCATATCCATAAGGATTTCGAGATCAGCCTGATTCTGGACGGTTCTCTCACCATGGTCACCGCCTGCGGGGAAACCGTCCTTGAAAAAAACGATATCTTTATCATAAATCCCTACGTCAGTCATGAGATCAGGGCGAAAGATGCGGCGCTCATCATTTCCCTGCAGGTGCCGGCCTCCTTTTTTGCACACTACTTTCCTCAAATTGATGATATAGAGTTTGATGTTAACGCCTTTTATGCCAGACAGGATACCACGGTCTGCCATCAGGTTTACAGTCTTCTTTTTGAGCTGGCGGCCGCCCATTTTCAGAACGAAGAATTTGCTCCCCTCCGCTGTGCACTTCTGATCAACCAGCTTTTTCTGTGCCTGCTCAGCACCCGCAGATATCATCTGATCTCCCGGAAAGAAAAGGCTGCTTATCTTGCCAGAAGTACACGCATGAAAAGAATCATGCAGTACATAGACGCACACTACAAAGAAAAACTGCTGCTGTCCGATATTGCCAAACAGGAGCAGCTGGATCTGTACTATCTGTCTCATTTATTCAAGGAAGTGTTCGGTACCAGTTTCCAGAATTATATCACCAAACTCCGCTGCGAACATGCCAGGCAACTACTCCTGCTCACAGACTGTTCACTTCTTGACATCAGCTTGAGTTGCGGTTTCTCCGACTGCAAATATTTTAACAAAGGCTTCTTTGCCCAATATGGCTGTACCCCCAGGCAATACCGCCAAAACTTCCGAAATGCACATCTCAAACAACAGCAGCAGTCCATGTTGTCCACTCAGGAATTCCTCTCGGAACAGGCCGCTCTCGCCCTTCTGGAACGATACCTCCAGACGTAATGTGACAAAATCACAGAAGCCGCCGGATATTTGTGTTATACATATAGTAAACAACATAACAAATTTCTGTTTCCGGCTCTTGCAGGAGCCATATACGGTAGCTTCTGCAAGGCCGAAAATGAAATTTCCAATGTCGTTAACGATACATAAAGTACAACACAATATCATTCATAGTAAACAGGAGGTACAGATATGTCTGCTGTCAATATTACAAAAAACAATTTTCATGAGGAGATCCTTAATGCCGATAAACCCGTCCTGCTGGACTTTTGGGCATCCTGGTGCGGGCCCTGCCGTATGGTGGCGCCGGCCATAGAGGAGATTGCCAACGAACGTTCCGATATCAAGGTCTGCAAGGTCAATGTAGACGAACAGCCGGAACTGGCAGGCCGGTTCGGTATCATGAGCATCCCCACGCTGGTGGTGATGAAGGACGGTAAAGTCACAAATCAGGCAATGGGAGCCAGGCCGAAAAGCCAGATCCTCGCTTTACTGTAGGAGGTGTCTGTATGGGATTCTTTCAATTTCTAAAAAGCCCGGCCATTGATCAGGGCATACAAGATTATAAAGCAACCCCCGGTGCAGTCCTGCTGGATGTCCGCACACCCCAGGAGTACCGGGAAGGGCATATCCCCGGCAGTCAGAATGTACCGCTCCAGACTCTCGGTGCAGGCAGTGCCCTGACCATGCCCAAAGATACCCCGCTTTTTGTCTACTGTTATTCAGGAGCAAGAAGCCGGCAGGCCGTAGGGCTGCTGACGAGAATGGGATACACAAACATTCAGAATATAGGCGGGATCTCCGCCTACACAGGAAAGGTGGAACACTGAAATGAAAGTTATTATCACAGGCGGTGTGGCAGGCGGTGCTTCCGCCGCGGCCAGACTGCGCAGACTGGATGAACAGGCTGAGATCATCGTATTTGAACGGTCGGGCTATATTTCCTATGCCAACTGCGGCCTGCCCTATTATATAGGCGGCGTCATTGAAGATCCAGAAGAATTAACCCTCCAGACGCCGGAGAGCTTTTTCGCCCGCTTCCGTGTACATATGAAAGTACGCCATGAAGTCACGGCCATCCATCCGGAGCGCAAGAGCGTTTCCGTTAAAAATCTGGACACCGGAGAAGAATATGAAGAGTCTTATGACAAGCTGCTCCTGTCTCCCGGCGCAAAACCAACCCAGCCCAGACTTCCGGGCGTAGAGCAGGAGCGGCTGTTTACCCTGCGAACCGTAGAAGACACCTTCCGCATCAAAGAATACATCAACCAGAATCATCCGCAAACCGCTGTGCTTGCGGGCGGCGGTTTTATCGGTCTGGAACTGGCCGAAAATCTACGCGCCCTTGGCATGGACGTCACCATCGTACAGCGGCCAAAACAGCTGACGAATCCCTTTGATCCGGATATGGCGGCCTTTATTCACAGTGAAATGCGGCGTCACGGCGTAAAGCTGGCTCTGGGCCATACCGTGGAAGGCTTTGAGACAAAAGATAACGGCGTGGATGTGCTCTTAAAAGACGAGCCGCCCCTGCACGCCGATATGGTAGTGCTGGCCATCGGCGTCACGCCGGACACAGCCCTGGCAAAAGATGCCGGACTGGAACTGGGCCTTAAGGGAAGCATCGTCGTCAATGACCGCATGGAGACCTCAGTCCCCGACATATATGCTGTAGGCGATGCCGTACAGGTAAAACACTATGTCACCGGACAGAATACCCTGCTCTCTCTGGCAGGGCCCGCCAACAGACAGGGACGGATCGCCGCGGACAATATCTGTGGAAAAGACAGCCGCTATCCCGGTTCTCAAGGCAGTTCCGTGATCAAAGTATTCGACTTGACCGCAGCCACCACCGGTATTAACGAGACAAATGCCAGAAAAGCCGGGCTGGACGTGGATAAGGTCATCCTCTCCCCCATGAGCCATGCCGGCTACTATCCCGGCGGTATGTTGATGACCATGAAAGTAATTTTTGAAAAAAGTACCTGCCGCCTTCTGGGTGCCCAAATCATAGGCTACGAAGGCGTAGATAAACGGATCGACGTGCTGGCTGCCGCCATCCATGCCGGCTTAACGGCACCCCGGCTCAAAGATCTGGATCTGGCCTACGCGCCTCCTTACTCTTCCGCCAAAGATCCGGTAAACATGGCCGGATTCATGATCGAAAATATCGCCAACGGCCTGTTAAAGCAGTTCCATCTGGAACAGCTGTCCTCTCTGCCAACGGATGGCAGCATAACGCTGCTGGATGTCAGAACCACACAAGAGTATGCCGGTGGCCACGTCGAAGGATTTTACAACATTCCTGTAGATGAACTGCGGGAACTTCTTACGGAGATCGATCCTCATAAGCCGGTATACGTCATCTGCCAGAGCGGGCTGCGCAGCTATATCGCCTGCCGGATCCTGACCGGACACGGCTATGACGCCTACAACTTTGCCGGCGGCTTCCGTTTCTACGAAACTGTGATCCATGACCGCCGCCTGACGGAAACGGCAACGGCCTGTGGTATGGATCAGACATAAAAACAAACATAAAATACCCTGTCCTGCAAAACTCCCTGCCCATTTCCGAACCGGATACGGGCAGGGAGCTTTGTCTCCTATTTGCTTATCTTCTCTATCACACAGCTGTGTTCCTTGCTGTCTTTATCATAATTCACACCCACAAGCACGATCTCCCCGCTGTAACCTTCCAACGCCTGCGGATACTGCTTTTCCCTGATCTGGCTTATGGCCGATCGGGCTGACCTGTCGTACTTGAGTTCTACTATCACCGCCGGTTTTATGCCGGATGGCATTTTCAAGCTCTTCGATAATCTCCTTATTCGGGATAAAAGCCTCTCTGCTCTCGAAATCATAGGCAAGATACCCCAGATGGATCAGCAGGGTCAATACATCATCCTTTGTTCTGAAAGTCTGCATATCATTCTGGAAGCTGCGCGTATTGACCCGGACACGACCGCCGCCAGGCATCTGTACAACATCCGCCCGCAGTCCGTCAAAATCCATGTCCATATATATCTTCAGCGCGTCCTCCGTAAAGCCGGTATACTCTTCGAATATATCCTGATCTGTCATGGAATATTCCGCAAACATATTCAGCGCGGAATGCGAACCATACTTTTTGACCGGCAGAATCCCTGTCATATAGGCTAATGCCACATAGGGCTGGTCTTTCAAAAGATTCCGCAGAAAATCAAGAACCTGCCGCAATTTCATGTAAAATTCATAAATTCCCATGGCCGAAAGTCTCTCGGAAAACTCCTGTAGCATAAAAAGTTCCTGCAGACTTTCACCCGCAGGAACTTCTCTATTACTGCCAGGAAGCGTCACACTCCCTCTTTTTGCAGCTTGTCATTCATCGTTTCCGGCAGGAATGCCGTCTCCGCCATCTTTTATGCCAGCTTCAAAATCATCCCCAGCACTCTCTTCGCCGCCAGCTGCAGTTCCGCCCTGCTCAGCGCGTAAGGATGGCTCTCATCCGCCAGTGCCTTTAAGATATCCGCCTTGTCGGACGGGATACCCGGCATGGTGATATCATTGCCTGCCTTCACGTTGCCCGCACAGGATGCACACGGCCACTTCTCGCCCTTTGGTCCCATACCGCCTGTCACCAGCCAGTCGGTCATCACGACGCCCGCAAAGCCCCACTCGTCACGCAGCGTAAAGGTCTGGATATCCTTTGTGCTGCAGGCATGTTCGCCGTTGATCAGGTTGTAGGAAGTCATGATAAAGTGCGGCTGCGATTTCTTGATACAGATCTCAAAACCTTTCAGGTAGATCTCACGCAGCGCCCGCTCTCCCACGTTACTGTTGGAGAAGTAGCGGTTGGTCTCCTGATTGTTGCAGGCATAGTGCTTGATGGTCGTCGCACAGCCCTCATGTACCTGCACGCCGTTCGTGATATCCGCAGCAATGCAGCCGGAAAGGAACGGATCCTCGGAATAATACTCAAAGTTACGTCCGCACAGCGGAGAACGGTAAATATTCATCGCCGGCGCCAGCCACAGATGGGTGCCGAACATCTCCATCTCAACCCCTACCAGATCGCCTAACTGCTTCGCCAGATCATCATTCCAGGACTGCGCAATGCCCGTGCCGATGGGAATCGCCACACAGTACTGATAATTGGTGGGCGCTGCCAGTTCTTCTTCGCTGGGCTTTGGTGCATTGGCAGCCATGGCCTGCAGCTCTTCCGGCGTCATCAATGCCTTGAAATCGCTGGGCAGACTGGAAGAGGTTGCCTTCGCTTTGCCGTCTACCACCTTGTAGGTGGGCGCCAGACGCAGTCCTGCCGGGCCGTCCGCCATCACCAGTGTGGGCGTGCCGATCTCCTCCAGCTGATGGGTCGTCTCCCCGGCTGCACCCGCCACCGACGTGGACGCATTGCCGATTACTTCCATCAGGTCTTCCGCATCCTTATAGGCGCCGATACACAGATACGCCAGCTGCTCGTCGCTCAAGCCGGCCACAAACGCATCCAGCGTCTTCGCCCCGCCTGTCACTTCTTCCCATCTCACCGCCGGGCCTGCCGGAATCTCCGCCGGCACTTCCTGATAGACAGTCTCCTTCACCGCCAGGTCCGCCGCCTTGATCTCTACCGTCTTCGCATTTTCCTTCTCTTCCGACTCTCCTTCATAGGTAATGGGATTGCGCTCCGGCTTCAGATCCTCAAAACCACTGTCGCCGCAGATATTCTTCACCTTCTCCACCGCTTTGGTCTCATCCAGCGCCACCGCTCCCGCGATATGGGTATTGCGGGAACTGTTCCCCACACGGATATAGTATGTACCCGCCTCCATCACATAGGACGCGCACTCTGTACAATAGGATGCCATGGACTGCGTGTCAAAAGTCACCGTCACATCCTGGCTCTCCCCCGGAGCCAGTTCCTTCGTCTTCGCATAACCTGCCAGCTCCTGATAAGGTTTGTCCAGCTTTCCTGCCGGCGCGGAATAGTAAACCTGCACCACTTCCTTACCTGCTGCCGCGCCGGTATTGGTTACCGTCGCCGTAACGGATACCGTCGCCGCATCCGCCGCCAGCTCCTTCGGCTCCACGGTAAATGTGGTGTATCCCATACCATAACCGAAAGGATAGGTGGGCACATAGCCGATGGTATCAAAATAGCGGTATCCTACATAGATGCCTTCTTTATAATATGTATCGTTAGGATCGCCGAAGCCTTCCGTGGACGCATAGTCCTCGATCGGCGCCCAGGTCATGGTCAGCTTGCCGGAAGGATAAGACTTACCCAAAAGCACATCCGCCAGCGCGTCTCCCGTGGCGGAACCGAGCTGCCCCAGAAGCAGGATCGTGCCCACTGCCGCCACCGGCTTTAAGTCCACCATACCGCCCACGTTCAGCACAAGCACAAACTTCTCATACTTCGCATGCAATGCCAGAATATCCCGAATCTCCGTCGCCGTCAGATTGATATCGCCTGCTGCCGGTTTCCGGTCCGCACCTTCACCCGAATTGCGGGCCAGCACATAGACCGCCGTATCTCCCTCGCCGTCAAGCGGCAGCTCATACTCCGGTTCCGGGCAGCTTCTTCCCATGGCAAACATCATCATCTGCGGCCCTGTCACTCCTGCCGCTTCCGCTTCCTTACGGATTCCCCCGAAAAAGGTTTTCCTGGCCTCCGCCACCACCTGATCATAGCCGTCCATCCAGCTGCCGGTAGTAAGTTCAAATCCCGCATTCGTCAAGCCTTCCTCCACGGTCACGAAGTGCCGTACATTCACGTCGCCGGAGCCCGTTCCGCCCTTGATGGTCTTCCTAGCGCCGCTGCCGTACAAAGCCAGCTTCCCCGTTCCCTGCAGCGGAAGCGTGCCGTCATTTTTCAGAAGCACCATACACTCCGGTGCAAGCCTGCGCGCCGCCGCGGTGTGTTCCTTCTCAAAAGCCTGCACCTCCGGCGATTCGATCCTGATCTTGTTCATTGATGATAACCCTCCTTTTGATATAATAAAAACAAATACTGCCTGTTTTCCATAGGATAAAAAATATCATATAGCGTCCATGTCATTTTCAAACACATAAACACTATATGATACTATTTTATCTGACAATATACAGCCATGCAAGCATATTTTCCGATTTCAGATGGGCAGATTCTTTTGGCCCAATTTACATATTCTCACGGCCTTTGCAGTAAATGCAAAGGCCTGGACTGAACTGTTACGGGCATACTGTACAAATTGCCCACGCAGTTGTCCTGCGCAGGAGATTGAGATTTATGTCATTTAGTGATACCGGTTCACATCTCCTTCCCCTCGAAAGCATCCTCCACGGCTTCCTCCTGGAACTGCCTGGTATACAGGTTATAGTAAGCGCCCTTCTTTGCGATCAGTTCCGGATGTGTTCCCTGCTCAACGATCTTGCCGTCATGCACCACCAGAATCACATCCGCCTGCCGGATGGTAGAAAGTCGATGCGCAATCACAAAAGAGGTGCGCCCTTTCATCAGATGCTCGATGGCGTCCTGAATCAGTTTCTCGGTTACAGTATCAATCGAAGAAGTCGCCTCATCCAGCACGAAAATGCGCGGATCGGCCAAAATCGCCCTGGCGAAGGAGAGCAGCTGCTTCTCCCCGGTGGAAAGCAGGTCTCCGCCCTCTCCCACATCACTGTCATAGCCCTTGTCCATACGGGCAATCACGGCATCGGCGGATACACTCTTTACCGCCGCCTCGATCTGTTCCATAGTGGCATCCGGATTCCCGTAGCGCAGATTTTCCAGCACCGTGCCGGAAAACAGATGGGGCGTCTGCAATACGTAACCGATGTTGCTGTGCAGCCACAGCTGCGAACGCTCTCTGGCATCCTTACCGTCGATCAGGATCCGTCCCGATGTCGGTTCAAAAAAGCGGCAGACCAGATTGACCAGCGTGGATTTGCCGGCTCCGGTCTCCCCCACGATCGCCACATTGGTGCCCTGAGGCACATGAAGGTCAAAGTGCTCCAGCACATACTCGTCGCCGTCCGGGTACTTGAACGATACATCTTCAAAGGTGATATCCCCGTGTAACGGTTCCCAGTTCTCCCGCAAAGGCTCAAAGGAATCTCCGTATCTGGCAACCACTTCCGGCGTATCCCTGACATCGGACTCCGTCTCCATCAGTCTGGTAAAACGCTCCACATTCACCTGCACGGTGATCAGATCGGAAACAGCGCGCACAATCCATTGCACCGGCTCCATCAGGCCCAGTGCATAAGACATGAAGACCGACAGAGTGCCGATCTCGATCACCCCCTGCAGGGTAATGATCCCGCCCCGCCACAACACCACAGCCAGCGCTATCGAAGAAGAGAACGAGATCATCGAAGAAAACAAAGCCCGGTAGTGCATCGCATGTACAGAAGTACGTTTCATCTCGGCAGTGGTTTCGTCAAAATCCTGCTCCATTTTCTCCTCGATCACCAGTGTCTTGGTGGTCTTGGCTCCAGTGATACCTTCATTGAAGTTGCCGGTGATCTGAGAATTGATCTCCCGGATACGGCGGTTTAAGATCACCAGCTTCTTCTGGAAAAAGGCTGCCGCCAGCGCGGTAAGCGGCACAATGGCCAGTACCCACAGCGCCAGCTTAAAGTTGATGGTCAGCATGACCACCACGGCCCCCAGAATGTAGGACATATTCCAGATGCCGTCCATCAGGCCCCAGGACACAAGGCTGCCGATACGATTGGTGTCGCTCATGACCCGGGCGTGAATATAGCCCACGCTGTTCTGATTATAGTAGGAAAAGGCCAGCGTCTGCAGATGATCGAAACTGGCACGCTTCATATCTCTGCCTACATACATTTCAATCTGACACGCCTGATACGCCGAACTCGTGTTGGCCACCACCTGAAAAGCCAGCACCATGATGTAAACTGCGATAAAACTTCCCAATGTAGTAAGTGTCCCTGCGGCAATAAACTGATTCAGGGCATACCGCTGGAAAAGCGGCAGTACGATATCCACCAGGCCGCCTGTCAGTCCCAGAAATATCATGCAGAAGATGATACGGCGATAGGGCTTTAAATACGGCAGCAACTTGTTGATCCCAAACCAGGGAAGCGATACATATTCCTTTTGCTCGTCTTTCTTATACGCCATGTGCTGCCACCTCCTCCGGTAAAGTCATCTGCATATCGTAAATCCGGCGGTAGATGCCGCCCTTCTCCATCAATTCCTCGTGGGAACCCATTTCGGCGATCCGCCCCTTATCCAGCACCAGGATACATTCCGCCTGCATCAGCGTGGTAACCCGGTGGGAAATGAGGATCACGGTAGATCCTTGCAGGTTCTTCTTCAAAGCCTGACGGATCCTTGCATCCGTCTCGGCGTCAACCGCAGACAAAGAATCGTCGAAGATCATGATCGGCGTCCGCTGGGTCAACATGCGCGCCATGGCCGTCCGCTGTTTCTGCCCGCCGGACAGCGTGACGCCCCGCTCGCCCACAACGGTATCGTAACCGTTCGTAAATTCCGTGATGGCATCGTCCACGCAGGCGATGGATGCCGCCCAGCGGATATCGGACAACTCCATATTCCTGCGCGTAATGCCGATATTCTCCGCGATCGTGCGGGAGAACAGGAAAGGTTCCTGCAGCACCATGCCGATATGGGAACGCACCCAGCTTCCCTTCATGTCCGTAATATCCACACCGCCAATGGTGATCCGCCCGTTTTCCGGCGGCAGATCATAAAGGCGGTTTAACAGGTGCATCAACGTAGATTTGCCGGATCCGGTGCCGCCCAGGATGCCGAACGTGGTCCCCTGTGGAATCCGAAAGCTGATATCGGAAAGAATCGGCGTATCCGCATAGGCAAAGGTAACATTCTCAAATGCAATATCGCCGTTCATATCCGGCGTTACGGCATCCGGCTTGTCCTGCTCCACAGGAGAATTCATGATATAGCGGATACGTTCGATGGAAACACCGGCTTTGCTCATCTCGGCGATCATACGCCCCAAGGAGCGGACCGGCCAGGTCAACATGGCATTATAAGAGATAAAGGCAATGAATTCCCCGGCAGTCATACTTCCTCTGACACAGAAGACAGAACCAAAGATAACGATCAGCATGACCTGCAGACCGGAGATCAGATCCCCGGCTCCCCAGAACAGCGCCAGTAACCGGCACAGCCTGATCCACAGGTTTGTATAGATATTATTCTGCTTCTCGAAACGATCCTTCTCGTATTTCTCCCGGCCGAATGCGCGCACCACCCGCACACCGGTCAGATTTTCCTGCGCAATGGTAGACAGGATACCCTCATTCTCATCACATTTCATGAACTGGCTGCTTATTTTGGAATGAAAATAAGTAGAATACGCAATAATGATGGGAATGGAAGCCAGCGCCACCAGCGTCAGTTTCGCATTCATGGAAAACATGAAAAGCAAAGACAGGATGATCAGGATAACGATCCGAAAAACAGACGTCAACTGTTCCGATATGAAATTCTTCACCATATCCACATCCGAAGTGCAGCGCTGAATGATATCCCCTGTCTGGTTCTGCATATGCCAGGCAAAAGGAAGCCTCTGGATATGGGAAAACAGGCAGTTCCGCATTGTCTCCGCCAGACTCTCTGCCCCCCTGGAATTAAAAAGTATAAAAAGATAGCGGAAAGTAACCGAGAGCAGCGCCAGAAGAACGAGCAGACCTCCAATCAGCCAAAGACGTTCCCGCAGATAACCCACGCCGCCGATCCGTTCCACCAGATCTACCAGAAAGCCCGGCAGCTGCAGCGCATTCTCGCCCAGAATACCGTCCACGGTAGTCCGTATCAGCTGCGGCGACAGCATGTCCACCCCCGTTACACACAGCGCAGCAGCAATACTGATCAGAAAATACCGCTTACTCCCGTACAGAAACTTAAATACCAAAGAGACCTTTGTATAGGGCTGCTGCCCCGTCTCATTATGATTCATATCAAAAATACCCTCCTCCTATTGAAGCCAACTCCCCACAGCAGGCAGTCCCCTGCTGTTTCGTCAGCGTTCCATCTCCCGGTAAAATGCCTGCAGGATCTCATACGCCATCTTTTTATGCTCCTTATCCGCAGAAAGCAATCCCTTCCTGTTATAATAACCCTGAATAAAGCTGGTCCTTCTCGGGCAGCGGAAATCGTATAAGATCCACGGCGTCATCCCTTTCACATAGTCGATATCCCGCAGCGTCTCAATCTGACGCTCATACACATATGCCTGACACTCTTCCGTCCCTTTATCCGATCCCGTTCCATGGTGCTCCGGCAGCGCGTCTGCGCCGAATTCCGTGATGATGACCGGCTTTTCCGGCCTGCTGTTGGCCAGCAGCTGCGGCAGCTTCTCGAAGTCCGGCGTATACCACCCGCAGTACTCGTTTAAACCGATCACATCCAGATAATCCGTCAGGCGGTCCACAATGATATTCCGCTCACTGTTGACCAGGCAGGCCGCCGATACCAGACGATTTCCGCCCTCCGCACGGGCGCACTGCGCAAGCCTGCTCATAAACTGCAGCCTTTCATCCGTATCCGCATTCTCGTTGCCCACCGACCACACGATAACGCTCGCCCGGTTCCAGTCTCTTATCATCAACTCCCGCAGCTGGTTCTCCGCATCCTCATAAGTCGCCTCTCGCTCAAAGCGGATCGCCCAGTATACCGGAATCTCCTCCCACAGAAGAATGCCCAGCTCGTCCGCCAGCTTCGCCATCCGTTCGCTGTGCGGATAATGGGCGATGCGCATGAAATTACAGCCAAGATCCTTTGCCAGCCTGATATTCTCCGTCCGTTCCCGATCCGTCAGCGCCTTCCCGTTCTCCACACTGTCCTCATGGCAGCTGATCCCGCGCAGATAAAGGGGCTTCCCGTTTAACAAGATCTCCCCCTGCTCCACTTTTATCTCCCGGAAACCGACCCGGTCCTCAACATGATCCTCCATACAGGTCACTTCCACCCGGTACAGCTTCGGCGTCTCAGGCGACCACAATTCCGGCTGCGCCTCCAGAAGCACGGAGCCTGTGCCATCCGTAACGGCAATCTGTTCCTTGATCCCCAGCTCTTCAATGGAAAGTACTGCCGTAGCGGACACCGGTTTCGACAGCGTCAGCCTTGCTTCTATCCGTCCATATGTACCGTCCGCCGCCAGTCCGATCTTGAAATCCCTGATAAATATGTCCGGCAGATAGAGCAGCTCGATGTCCCTGTACAACCCGCCGTAGTTAAACCAGTCCGTATTCTCCGTCGGCACCTGCTCGGCCCTTCTGGTACTGTCCACCACGATCACGATTCTGTTTTCAGCTGCAAGAACCTCCGTTATGTCAAAATAAAAAGGCGTGGAACCTCCCCTGTGCATCCCCACATAGGAGCCGTTCAAAAATACCCGGCACAGATAATTTGCCGCGCCCACTTTCAAAACTACCTTCGCTTCCCCGCCGTTATGGCAGGAAAACTTTCTGGTAAAGACCATGCTTCCTTCATATAACAGGAACTTCTCCTCCACCGTATTCCAGCAGCATGGCAGGTGCATGACCGGCCACTGGTCAAAGGAATAGTCCACCGGAAGGGAATAGCCGTTCTCATCAAAATACCGCTCCTGATACCATCTCTGCCGCAGACAGGTATCATACTGATCCACCGCATACTGCCATTCACCATTCAGCAGATCCCGTTTCCTGCCCGCATCAAACACCATGGTATCCGCGCTGGCCTGTTTTCCCTCGTACTGCTTCGTATAATCTTCCAGATGAATATCCGACATATATTTCTTCTCTTTTTCCATGACTGCCTCCGTTTCTACGTTGCCCCTGTTTCTATGCTACCACTGTATTTTATCTGTCTTCTGCCCGCACTACGTTGGACCACACTTTTCTTCTTTGTCCTCAGCCAGGCGTCGGCGATGCCGCTCCGTGTCTCAAGTCTCCTTCTCTCCGGAAACCACACTGCCCGCCTTGAAGCCGGAAAACTGCAGACACTTCGTCGGGCAGGCGCTCACACACTTCCCACAGCGGATACACTCCGGCGAAACGGAAATCTCCTGCACATCAAGCGCCACCGGACAGGCCCGCTCACAAGCGCCGCAGGAAACACACTTCTCCTTCTCCCACCTAATCTGCACCAGGCTGAACCGGTTAAACCACCCGTAGATCGCTCCAAGCGGGCACAAATACTGGCAGAAGGGCCTGTAAACCTTGATCGAAAGGATCAAAAGAAAGAGCAGTACCCCCAGTTTCCAGTAAAACAATCCGCCGATCTGGCTGCGCAGCAATTCGTTTCTGCCAAGCAAAGGCAAGGCGCCAAGCAGCGTCCCGGAAGGACACAGATACTTACAGAATGCCGGAATCTTCGCGAATCCGCCGAAGAGAAACAGGGATCCGACACCGACCAGAAGTACAAGCGTAACATACTTCCCATATTTCAGAATCCTGTGAAAAGGCAGCCTTTTCCTCTTCTGGAAAACCGGTATCTTATGCAGCAGGTCCTGCACCAGCCCGAAAGGGCACAGCCAGCCGCAGACCACCCGGCCGAGCAGGCTTCCAAATACAAAGAAAAATCCCAGCACACCGAAGGGTACGGTAAATCCCTGCTGATTTAATAACGCCTGCAATGCACCGATCGGGCAGGACATCACCGCCCCGGGACAGGAATAGCAGTTCAGTCCCGGAACACACACATATTTCAGATTGCCCTGATATATTTTTCCATTCATAAAGCCATACAGATACCCGTTGGTCACGATCGTAAAAACAAGCTGTACGGCCAGCCGAATCTTGTTCATACTCTCTCTACTCTCTTTCTCTCCATTGCTCTGTCTCATCATCGGTCTCTGCCTTGTCTGCCGCGGTGCAACCTGCGGCTTCCTGTTGCGAAATCCATATCCATACCGCTTCTGTCAAGACGGCATGATAGCCATGTACCATGCATGTATCATGCACCGCGTATTTATCCAATGCCGATGCATTCCAGACAGATCATCACCGCCTTGCGACAGATCACGCCAAACTGTCCCTGTGCCGCGCCGATTCCCAGAAATACTATCCCAAGCAGCACCCCGGGCAGCCAGCTGTATTTGCTGCGCCCGCTGTTCCTCCGGGCGGGTATCCGCCTGTCTCCGCTGTCATACTTATCATGATCACCTTTATCACTCTTTAAGAAGCCCATCGATCTTCTCCTTCCAGGAATCCTTATCCATGGCGCCCACCACTGTGTCCAGCACCTCACCCTTTTCATTCACAAAGAATGTTGTCGGCACCGCACTCACACCGCTGAGCATCGACCGGAACAGAGATTCATTCAACAGCAGATGCGGATACGCCGCTCCGGTCTGTTCCACCAGCATTGCCGCATACTCCACTGCTTCCGCTTCGGACTCTTCCTGCACGTCACTGACAATACCGATAATCTGAAACTCATCCGACCTGTATTCTCCCGCAAGTTCACCCAATTCCGGCATTTCGCTCAGGCAGGGATTGCAGTAGGTCGCCCACACATTGACCATAGTCAGCTCAGACTCCGCAAAGACCGTTTCCGTTACGGTATTCCCTTCCAGATCCCGGGCCTCGAAAGCAATCCCCGCAGACTGTTCACTGCCACCGTCTGCATCCTCACTTTCCGCCTGCCCGGTCTGTCCATTTTCAGCCGCTGCCGTCTCTTCCGTCCCTGCCCCCTGCACGTTTTCTTTCTCTTCCGTCCTGCCACAGCCGCCGGACACTGCCATCGTCGCGGACAGCAGGCTGACCAGCAGACACACAGAGCCACTTTTTTTCATTTTCATAAGCAATTTCATAAACAATACGTCCTTTCCTGATACTGTCTTACCTGAACTTGTTGCACTTCACGCCCCAACCGGCCGCAAACTGTAACACATCATTCACATAACTTTTGTCATCTGGTATAATGACCAATATAATGATACCAGAAAAATCCATGAAAAACCACAGGGAAAAGTTTGGAGGAGATCAGAATATGCGAGTCCTGTTTATCGGCAACAGCCACACCTACTACAACGACATGCCGCACCTGTTTACACAGATCTGTCGGGAAAAAGGCATCGACACAGAAGTCACCATGCTGGCCCACGGCGGGAAAGGCTGGGACTTCCATCTGGAAGAACCGGAAGTGAAATTTAATATTGAGCACGGAGGCTATGACGCGGTCATCCTGCAGCACAAGGCACACCCTATGGGAGATCTGTCTGTCATGGAACAGTGCGGAAAGGAACTGATCCGCCGGGTACAGGAAGCCGGCGCAAGGCCTGTCCTGTATATGACCTGGACCACGAAGGCCGACGGCGAGGCCGCCCAGCCGGCCATGAGCGACGCTTACAGAAAGCTGCAGCAGGAAACCGGCTGTGCACTTGCTCCCGTTGGGGAAAGATGGTGGGCATTCCACCGTGCACATCCGGAAACAGAATTGTATGCGCAGGACGGGCAGCACGCATCACCGGCCGGCTCACAGCTGGCCGCCGCCGTCATCGCGGAAACACTGCTGATGCAAAACAGCTGAGTCGATCCCGTACCGATCCAGATCCACCCTGCCATCCGTCAACGCGACACCTTCCGCTGCCAGCAGCTTCTCCTGCGTATTTACTTTGCCAAAGGCGAACGCCCCTGACAGCTCTCCTTTCGCGTTGACGACTCTGTGGCAGGGGATATCCTCCGGATCAGGGCATTTGCGCAGCGCGTTACCGACCGCTCTCGCCATCTTCTTATCTCCGGCAAGCGCCGCGATCTGCCCGTAAGTCGCCACCCGGCCTGCCGGCACCTTCTTAACCGCTTCGTAAATCCGTTTCGACGGACTGTCCGTGACAAGATCATAACTCTCGGCGATCATCCGCCTGATATCCTCTTCCGGAATCGTCCCGTCCAGAATGATCGTATTCCAGTGCTCCTTGTTCTGGTGCCAGCCGGCCGTTACCGACCGGTAGGCATCCCGCCAGAAATCCCGCCAGGCCGGATCTGTCTTCACATTCAGATTCACACAGCCGTCTTTCTCATAGGTCCAGAGAAAAGCCTTCCTGCTGCCTTTCACCCGCACCAGCTGCCAGTTGTCGTCGTGGAACGGCGCTTCCTGATAAGTATCCGGAAATGACAACCCGTATGCCAACGCTTCTTCTCTCGTTTTCAATCTTTTTATCCTTTCCATCATGCGGCAGACCCGCACAGCATTTCCTACCGCCGCCGGCAGTCCTTCTTTGCAGGATCGTCGATCAGCCGCCCCTCCTGGTCAAATCTCGAACCGTGGCAGGGACAGTCCCAGGTCTCTTCCTCCGGATTCCATTCCAGTCTGCATCCCATATGCGGACAATTCGACACAAAAACCTTTTTCCCGGACGGCAGAAGATGCTTCGTCATCCCCTGCAGCGTGTAGACAACATGACTAAACAGGCGGTCCATACGGGGGCTGAACTCTCTCTGCGGACTGAACGCATACGCCACCGGGCTCTTTTTCTCCAGGATCAGCGCGCTTATGATCCCCGCGCTCGCCATCGACATGGACATCCCCCATTTACCGAAGCCCGTGGCCACATACCATCCGGGTCTGCGTTCCGAGAACCGGCCGACATACGGCAGTCCGTCCAGCGTCATACAGTCCTGCGCCGACCAGTGTGCCGTCTCATGGCAGCCGGGGTAAAGCTCCTGCGCCTGACTGCGCAGCATCTCATACTGTCCGCCCTTCCTGTTTGCTCCGGTGCGGTGCCTGGCCCCGCCAAGCAGCAGCAGATCTCCCTGCGACCGGAAAGAAAGCCTGTCCCGGTCGATTCCCATATACATGCCTTCCATCTTCTCTGCGCCTTCCAGCGCCACCACATAGCTGCGCTCCTGATACATCCGCGCAAAATAAAAGCCCGGTACATTAACAAACGGAAAATGGGAGGCGAATATGATATGCCGTGCCGTCACACATCCCCGGTCTGTCTCCACCCGGTTGTCCACCACCCGGTGTACCCTCGTCTTTTCATAAACCGTCACTTCCTCCGCCATCGCCGCCAGAAATTTCAGCGGATCAAAACGCGCCTGCTTCTCAAACCGCACCGCACCGGCCACCGCAAAAGGCAGCTCGCATTCCGTCTCAAAAGAAGCGTTGATACCGGCTTTTGCCGCCGCAACAGCCTCCCGCCGCAGCGGATTCTCCTTAGTACGCGAATACAGGTATGACGGACACCTGGTGAAATCACAGTCGATTCCTTTCTCCAGGATCAGCCTTTCATACTCATCAATGGCTTCCTCATTCGCCCATGCGTAGGCAAAAGCTTTCCTGGTGCCCATCGTCTGGATGATCCGGTCATAGAGAAGGCCGTGCTGAGACGTAATCTTGGCCGTGGTGTTCTTCGTCTGCCCGCTTCCGATCCTGTCCGCCTCCAGAACCACCGTCCGCACACCTTCCTTATGCAGATAATATGCCGACAGCACACCGGCCATGCCGGCGCCTATGACAACCGCATCCACCTCCATGTCTCCCGGAAGAGCCTCCCGCTCCCTGATCTTCGTTTCCGCCGTCCAGATTGATTCCATCTACTCCCTCCGCTCTGCTCCTGCCCACCAGGTTCCCGCTGTTTAGCATTACAACTACAAGATATGGATATTTAAATAGTATATGCTAAAATATGGCAATTATGCAACATATTTTTACGACAAACCATCGCCTGTTATTTGAAAATCGCGTCATGAGAAAAGGGGGGCAGCCGCAAAACTGCAGACCACCCCTGTTATTTCTTATCGCAGATTATTCCACAACCGCTTCCGGTCTATTGTTACTTCATTTTCTTTGTCCAGCAGGAACAGTCTGCATCCATGCGGCGGAATCTCCACCACCAGCCTTTCTTCCCACAGACTTTCCTTCTTTCCATCGGCAAGGTCAAACAGATTCCATCCGGTATCCAGGCCAAGTTCTTCTATGGCATACATTTCCCGCAATACCTGCTCCGTTTTATTCAGAACAAACAGCAATCCCTTATCCGCCCGCCTGTGCAGCATAACGATTTCCGGCCGCTCCTGCTCCAAAAACGGCAGACAGGGCTTTGTCCTTCCATCCGGTTCGATGAATCTGAAAAGTTCACGTCTCTCTTCCGCAATCTTATGCAGTGGATCCGATGTATAAATGCAGCTTCCGGACACCGCAGCCAGCAATGCCAGACTGGTGATCTCCCGTTCGGACAGACGAATCTGAAAATCACGCAGCATCACTGCATCCGGATCTGTCTGGAAATAATTGTGATTGATATAATTGTTTCCCGTCAGACAGCGCATCATATTCTGCGGGCCAAATTCCCCATTCCAGGCAGATCCTACGTCTCCAGCAATCCGCATGGCATCGGCATACCCTACGAAGGGAATGAACGGTGCGATACAGCCAAGCCAATAGCTTTCTTCTCCGATTGACTCCCGGATCATCTGCAGAAATTCCCGGAAATATTCCACCGAAGTTTTTCCCGGTGTATGCCGCTTTACACGGCTGCTGTCCTGCAGTCCCCAGAGCATGAAGTCCGTCTTGAACATACCGGCGCCCCACTCCCGAAGGGTCGTAAAGACATGCCGCATATAAGCCATGGCATCCGGATGGGAAGTATCAAGACAATAATATTCTTCATCCTGATATCCCCACGGTTTCGGCTCATTATCCGTGATCCAGGGCCGAATCGGATTTCCTGCCAGATCATACAGGATCCAATCCGGATGCTCCCGATATAGCCTGCTGCGGTTTCCTACCATAAAGGCACCGACCCAAATACCCGGAACATATCCGGCTTCCCTGATCCTGTCAAACGCACTTCTCAATCCTTCCGGAAAACGTTCATTAACTTCCAGCCAGTCACCGGCAGAAGGAAAGTATCCTGCATCAATCTGAAAATATCTCAGATCCGGTCTGTCTTTCATTTCCTGCAATCCCTGCAGATATTCCGCCAGCTGTGCAGTATCAAAATTATGATAACAGTAATACCATGAGCACCAATGATAAGCAGGCGGTGCTGCAAGTCTGGCCGACATATTCTCCCCGATCTCTTTCGCTGCACGTTCCAGTCCTTCCTCCATCGTTCTGGTGTAAAGGAACTTCACCGATGCAAATTTCTCATTTTGTCTCCCTGTATTCTCCATCCGTATCCCGCAGGACAACTGCATCTGCTGCATTTCATTCCGCTGTCCGCTTCCGTCCGTATACTGATTCTTCCTTTCTGTCCTCAGTTCAAAAACCGTCTGGTAATGCTCCTGCGCAGTCTGATAGATGATCAGAGCACCTCCGTTTCCATTCACGGAACACAGGCCATAGCTCATGAATGTATGCTTCCCGGACAGGCTCTCTTTTGCCAGATATCCCGTATCTTTGCCCATCCCTTCTGCCGCCTGATAGAACCCCTCTGCTGTCAGATCTGCCTGATACATCAAATACAGCGTATGAATATCCATCCGGCAGTCTTCCAGAAAAAATATCAGTTCAAAGCTGTCCTTCTCCCGGTTTTCCACCCGGCATCCGATCCGTCCGCGGCCGGTATCCCACAGGATACTGTCCCCGTTTTGTTCCACATGCAGTACCCGCAGCGCATGCCCGTCCACACCGGGATAACAATATCTCAGGTAGTCTCCTGTCGTACTGCCCACAGTAAAACTACCGTCTTTTTCCAAGGTACAATGTAACTCCATCTTTTCCTCCTTCTGCCGCGTCAGCAACACTGTGACGGGTTTTCCAGATACTCATGCGCCATCACCAGCATTACACTGGCCGTCCATGTATACGCCCTGTCCCGCAGCCCTTCTCCGGTAAGCGCATCGAAGTTTTCGGCACAGCCACTTTGTCTGACACTGTCGCAGAATCTGCGTGCAATTACTTTGACCAGTTCTTCCTCTCCGCATTCCCACAGCCCATCCACGATCAGCATCGTGCTCGGCGCCCACACAGGTCCACGCCAGTAGCCGTCCGACACGTACAGTTTACTGGACGGGTCCTCTGTCGCCAGCCCGTAGGCTGTAAGAAAACGTTCGCTTTTCAACTGAGACACAAGATATTCCCTGATATTCTCCGGAAGCCTTTTCCCGAGAATGATCGGAAGATATAAGATCAGACTGTCATTTTCAATCTTTTCTCCCGTTACGGTCTGAATCGCACATGGTTCTCCGTCCCGGAACAGTTTCTTTTCCATTGCTGATTTCATGTCGGCTGCCTTTTGGGCCCACATCCGACTGTCTTTGGACCGGCCTGTTTCTTCGGCCACCTCTGACAGCACCTCCATCTGGATGATAAGGAATGCTGCCAGATCAGGCAGCGTAACCGGCGGCAGCATACGAAAAGCCGTTGCATTATCCCAGCCGGAATCATTGCCGTGAGTGTATTCACACAGGCCGTCTCCATCCTGATCTCTGTAATTGAGCCACCAGTTTGTCCATTTACCCAGTTTTTCGTAGGCTTCTTCCAGCTGCTCTCTGCTCAGCTCCATCTGCTTTCTCAGCTTTCGCAGCGCCCACCCATGAATCGGCGGTTTGCAGTAATTGTCAATGATCACAGAATCATTGATGCTGTCGGGAATCCGTCCGGTAGCACTCTGCTGGTCAAACATGATCATGAACTGGTCCCACGCTTCCTTCGGATTTTGATAAGAAAGCGCCATGGCATTGAAACAATGATCCCAGCTCCACACATTACACATCCAGTTCTTGGACATGAACATCGCCTCACGCTTCAAAAATCCCATCTGCCGCACGATACTGCTCCAGTTCACATAAGCCGCAATCTCCCTCGTCTCCTCATACTCCTGCGGAACAGACGGCATGGAATCGCAAAACTGCCTGAATCTCTCCGCCGCTCCTGCACATTCCTGCTGCACATCGAACTGTCTGTTTCTTCTGCACCAGGAATCCTGAACTTCCTCGATGACCAGTGTAAATTCTCCGTTTTCTTCTTCCACATCAAACCTGCAGTAATCCGCTCCGCTCACATTCCATTCCTGGTCAAGCGACACCTTTCCCGACTGTGCAAAGAGCATATATCTGGCATAATTCTTGAAACAGTCTGCCAGATACCACATTTCCTTTCCCGACATGACAGGCTGTATAAAATCAAACATCTCTCCCGGCATAAAATCAAGTCTTACTCCAATACCGGTCCCCTGCCCTCCTATCAAAAGCGTATCAGCGTCCGCATAGACAAGCGTTAACACGCCTTTTTCCAGCGATATCGTCACCTTCTCCGGCATGGCTTTTACCTGATAGTCACATGCCTTTCCATGCAGCAGCGGCTGTATCCTGGCTACCATGGGATTTCGTGCGTTCCCGTGTACGGTTCTCAGGAATATTCCAGCCTCATTGTTCCGCCCACGGAATCCCGCTTCATGGCGCGATACAGCCATATAACTTCCTCTTGTACTAAACGGTACTTCTCTCAGATCAAATTGCATTTTTCCACTCCTTCCTTTCTCCTATCCTTTTAACCCGGAGAATGTGATCCCCTCTATAAAGTATCTTTGTGCCATAAAATAAACAACGATCATGGGCAGTGTGATCACAGACGACAACGCCATCAACAGGTTCCATTCACTTCTGTGCTGTCCCATAAAATTCTGCAATGCCAGGGATACCGTCTTCAAATTCTCCTTATCCAGATATAACAGAGGCCCCATGAAATCATTCCAGGTATTCATAAAAGTAAACACAGCCACTGTGCAGAGTACCGGTTTGGCCATCGGAACAATGATCTTCGCATATATGGTCAGATAATTCGCCCCGTCTACCAGAGCCGCTTCATCATATTCTTTCGGTATTCCGGCATAGAACTGCCTTACCAGAAAAACGTTAAATGCACTTCCGAAAAAACAGGGCAGCGTCAAAGGTATAAAAGTATTGTAAGCCCCCACCGCCTGCCAGATCAGAAACTGCGGTATCATGAGCACCGTCTGTGGTATCATCATCGTTGACAAAAGCAAGGCGAACCATAGATTTTTACCCATAAAACGCATCCTGGAAAATCCAAAAGCAATAAAACTGGAACTGAGCACGCTTCCTGTCATATTGATCAACACGATCACCGCCGAATTTACAAAATATCGGGAAAACGGCGCCCGCCTGAATGCATCCCTGAAATTATTCAGATCATAATGACTTGGCAGCCACTGGATCGGTACTGTCATTATCTCTCTGTTTGTCATAAAAGCACTCCGGACCATCCAGAAAAAAGGAAACAACATCAGGACAGAAATCGCCGACAGTAATAGATAAGATATTATTTTTCCTCTGTTTTTCTTCCTCATAATCAATCTCCATTCTCATAAATGACCCATTTATCCGATGTCTTAAATACCACGGCTGTAAGAGCCGCAATAATGATAAACAAAATCCAGCTCATCGCAGCAGAATATCCCATCTGCGACTGTTTAAAGGCCGTGCGGTATACCAGCAGGGAGTAGAACAGACTCGCATTGGACGGACCGCCTTCTGTCATAATATATGACTGTGTAAAAGTCTGCATGGAACCGATGATCGCCATCACAAAATTATAAAAAATGATCGGTGTCATCATAGGAATCGTAATATTCCTGAATCTGGCAAAAGCTCCTGCCCCGTCTATCTCCGCAGCCTCATACAACTGCCTGGATACCCCCTGCAGCCCGGCCAGATATATGACAACCGTGTTGCCTGCCGCCCATACTGCCATCACCGCCAGGGACGGGATCACTTCCTGCGGACTGAATATGAAATTATGGGTACGTCCTCCAAATGCCTTGATGATACTGTTCAATAATCCATACATCGGATTATATATGTACATCCAGATTGCAGAACTGGCCACTACCGGAACAATAGACGGAATATAGAAAATTGTCCGGAATACAGAAAGTCCCTTGACCTTCGTATTCAAAAGCATGGCGATCAGCAACGGGATACAGGTCACTAACGGTACACTCAGCAATGAATAGTAGATTGTTACCTGCAGCGCCTTGGTCACCAACGGATCCCGGAACAGATTGATATAGTTCTCCACTCCGATATATTGCTGCGGCGTAATCACATCCCACCTTGTAAAGCTGATCCACATACTGAACAACATTGGCCCGAAATTAAAACACAGCAGCCCGATGATCACAGGCGCAATAAAGAAATATCCCCATTTCAGCTGCGTCTTCTCTTTTTGTGTCATTTTTTTCCTCTGCTTCATCTCAGCACTCCTTCATTCCCGCTTTTTCTGCGTTCAGATACAACAGGGGGTGCCCGCCTGCTCATCCAGGTCAGACACCCTCTGTTCTCTATCGCTGTCCATTCTGTCATGTAACAGGTCAAGCGCCTTTCTTATTTCCAATAACCATCCACATTATCTGACAGATCAAGCGCTTCCAGTGCTTCTCTGGCTGTCACTTCTCCCAGCCATACATTGTCCAGCGCAGGAACGATGGTATTGTCTACAATAACCGGGAAATTCTTCACACGCACATTATCTCCCAGAACCGTCGTCTCCGCCTGCAGGATGTTCTTAATCGCTTCACACATTTCGGACGCATCTACCTTTGTGTAAGTAGAAACCCATTTCTCTTCGTTCTCTCCGCCGTCAAAAACCTCCAGCGTGTGAGGAAGCCCTCCAAGGGAAACATTCTGCTCCAGGGCTGCCTGAATAGAATTGGTAAAATTCGTAAAGTACTGATAGAACTCAAATGCCTCTTTATTCTCCGCTGCGTTCGGTGACATACATAATCCGGCTGTCCAGCTGACATCCGCAGCCTGCTTGAATGCCGGAATCGGCGCAACCCCTATATCAAAACCTTCATTTGTGTAATTGGCCAGCGCCCAGCCTCCGTCGATCACCATCGCGACCTGTCCGTTCATCAACATGGCCGATGCATCCGAAAAAGCTCCCTTGGCCATGGCGCTGGACGGCGCACAGTGTATCACGTTACCCAGATCCGCGATCGACTGAATAACCTCGATGCCTGCATCCGAACTGATCGCCAGATCTGTTCCGTCTTCATTCAGGATGCCCGCACCGTTGGTATGCAGCAGCGCAATAAATTTAGTCCAGTCCGTAGGCATCATAGTACCGTACACCGCTATATTATCCGGATCAAACCCTGCATCGTCCGGACCGTTTCCATTTACATCCTTTGTCAGCTTCTTCGCGTTTTCCACGAATTCATCCCAGGTCCAGGGAGAAGCTGCATCTTTGGAAGGAAATGCAATGCCGTTCTGCTCCAACAGCTCTTTGTTATAATACATGCAAATGGTCGTTACATTGTAGCCAACAGACCATACATTTTCATCCGTGGCAAAGATCGCTGCATCTACGGATACGTCAGAAGGCTTCACACCTGCTTCGTCATACAGAGGCTTCAGATCCAGTAATGCACCCTTTTCACCCCATTCGAATACATTACCCTCCGGCAGATTAAAGATATCCGGCATGCTGCCTGCTGCTGCCATGGTATTGATCTTACTCAGATACTCTGCGTAAGGAATGTAGTTTTCTTCAATATCCACATCAGGATGTTCCTTTTCATACTGTGCCACAATAGCCTTGTCGAATTCCTGCTCTGCATCCGCAGCCCACATGTAAAAAGTGACCTTCTTCTTCCCGTCCGAAGCGCTTTCAGAAGACGCTGTCTCCTGTACCTGCTCCTCAGCCGGTGCCGTGTCTGCCCCCTCCGACGCCGAATTACCCGCCTGTCCGCCGCATCCTGCGCAGATCATGCTTACACCGACTACCAATGCCAATAACTTTTTCTTCATCATACTCCTGCCCCTTTCTTTTCGTATATTCGACTCTTTTCCGTCGATATGTATATATTATTGATTTGAAAGGTTGCTTTCTAGTACAATTTTGACGCATTATCAGCACATTTTTATAATCAGCATGTCACAATGAATGATTTATCCTTTATTTTTACTGTATTTCCTGCCTTTCTTCCCTGTTCCGATAATCCCGTGGCGACACCCCATACACCTTTTTAAAACTTCTGGCAAAATAATTTGAATCATTATATCCCGCTGTCCGGGCGATATCCGATATCGACAGCGAAGTGGATTCCAGCAGTTCTCTCGCCTTACGCAGACGTATATTTTCCAGATACTGCATGACTGTGCAGTTTTTCTTCTCCTTAAACTTTCTGGAAAGATAGGCCGGAACGACAAAAAAATGTTCTGCCAGTTCACTCAGGCTGATCTCTTCCCTGAAATGCTGTTCCAGATACCAGATCACATTGTCAACCAGTTCGCTCCGGCTCATCACTTCACCCGCCAGCGTATTCAGCTCATCCGCATATTCTTTCAGTCCCTGAAGCAGTTCCCTCCTGTCCTCATATCCGGATACGGCAAAAGGGAAAAGAGCCTGCCGCAGTTTACCCGGAATCAGGATATCATATTTCGTATATTTATTGGCGATCAGTAGAATCAGCGACTGAAAAACCTGTTTGATCATCCCATGATACTTTTCATCTGCCAACAGCGGTTTCCAGATCTTATCAATACACTCCGTATAATGGTCTTCGTCTGTGTCATCCAAAGCCACGTCAAAGGCTTCATAATCAATATCCAGCCTTTCCCCGGAACTGTTTCTCAATCTCATCATTCTGTATTCCGGATGATAAAACCTGAGATTGAGCATATCTTCAAATTTTCCGATCAGCTCCTCCGGTCCGGCATATTTTCCACTGTCGTAGATCACCTGCGAAGCACACCTGCATTCTTCTTTCTGTATCAGGTTATCCATATCTTTTCCGCTTAGACAAACACCTTCGAAAAAAAGAAGCACTACATCCTGTACACCGTAAAAATAAATTACCATGCAGTTTTTCTCGCCATAATACCGGTTCATCGCTTCCCAAAACTGCTCCGGCTCCTTTCCGATCTCTTTTTTGCGTATAAGCACAAAAGATCCTTCCAGCTTCTCTCCGCGCCGTCCCTGCCAGAAATCAGACCAGGATATGCTTCTCCGGTCTTCCTTTTTTCCTTTCATCTCCTTCTTTTTCAGCTGGCTGCATACATCCAGGATCATATCCATAAATTCCTGTTGCGAGATCGGTTTCTTGATATAATTGGTCACGCCCAGCAAAATAGCCTTTTTCATATAGGCAAAATCATCATACCCGCTGATAATGATAAAATGAGTGGCAGTCTCCGGATCTTTTCTCCTGATCCTGTCGATCAGGTCAAGTCCGTTCACCACCGGCATGTTGATATCCACAAAATAGATATCCGGCCTGATCCTATCGTATAATTCCAATGCCTCCAGCCCGTTTCTGGCCGTCCCCGCCACTTCCAGCTCCATACCGCTGCTCTCGATTCTCTGGGTAATGCTTTTCAGCACATATCTTTCATCATCTGCAATGCATATCTTATACATATTGTCCCTCACCAACGCTCTCTTTTGGAATTAACATTTCTATTCTGGTTCCATAGCCGGCATTTGAAGTGATGTGGAACCAGAAGGCATCCCCGTATTCCAGATGCAGCCGCTGCACCACATTTCTGATGCCTATGTGCACCGTATCTGTTATCTTCTCCATCGGCTTCTCCCGTATTCTGCCCAACTCTTCTTCCAGTGCCTCCAGCTGCTCCTTTTCCATTCCTTCACCGTTATCCATCACTTCGATCGACACTTTGTCGTTCTGTTCTTTGATACCGACGCTGATGCAGCATTCCTGCATCTTCTTACGGAACCCGTGCATGATCGAATTTTCCACCAGCGGCTGGAGAATCGCCTTCATAAACGCTGTTCCTGTCATCTTCTCATCTATATCGTAAAACCACGTCAGTTCGTTTATTTTATAACGCATGATCAGCAGATATTGTCTGGTATAGTCCAGTTCTTCCTGCAATGTGATCCATTTATCCTGTCTTAAATTGTACCTGTATAACTGTCCCAATGTTTCACATACTTTCATGGCGGACTTTTCTTTTTTTCCCATGATCAGACTGTTAATGATCTCCAATGTGTTAAACAGGAAATGTGGATTGATCTGTCTTTCCAGCATTCTGATCTCCGCATCCTTCTGCAGGGCAACGATAAGTTTATTTCTCTCAATCAGTGTATAAAGGGAACTCGACATTTCATTAAACCCCGCTATTAATTCTCCGATCTCATCCGTATAGCTGTTATCAAGCTGAATTCCCATATGATTATTTCTTATTTCCAGCATGGCGCCTGCACAGCTTAAGATCGGTCTGGTCAGATCCTTCGATACTGTCATCGCCGCTATGATCAGAAGGCATCCCAGAACCACAAGCATTCCGACAAGAATGATCACCAGCGTGAAGCTGTCTATCTTCTGATTTTCTGTATCCAACGTAGTGACAAGTTCCCACTGGAAACCGTTCATGTTCAGCCTGCTGCCGGCAACATAATACCTGCCCTCGGCCTTTCTTACAGCCTCCTGGTCCGATTCCGGCCATTGCTGAAACTTCTCCGGGACGGACGACACGATTACCTCTCCCTCCTCCCGCAGGGCAAATCCAATCTCCTCGTATCCTGTATCCAGCAGTCTGCTCAGATTTTCAACCGGAATGGTGATGACCATGATTCCTGCCAGATCAAGTGTATTATAGTCATTGACCACATAATACAGATTCATACACCATCCCGTCTGATTACGATAGATGCCTTTACCGCTTCCTGTCTCCACATATTTTCCGTTCTTCAAAAGCTGCGGATACCATTCTTTCTTCGTAATATCCATTTCATAATCCAGTCGATATTTGAAACTTCCGCTTATTTTCGTACCGTTCAGTGCGATCACCGCAAGCTGGTTTCCGTCATACAAGCTGCACAGGCTTCCCAGAAATTCCCTTGCATTCTCTTCCAGTTCCTGTCTTCTCTGAATCGACACGCTGTTTTGGAACAGATCCTGAATCCAGTTGCTGTAAGAGATATTATAAGCCAGCTCATCCATTCTGATAAAATATTCATAGATATCATTTTCCTTTTCTTCCCCTACATTTCTGATCTGTGCAGTCATGGACTGTTTCCACATCTGATGATAGGCAACCGCAAAGATAAGAAACGTGAGCAGAACCGCGCCCGCAAATGTACCCATGGCAAACAGCACCGTCTTTTTCCTGAGTCCCATCCGCATAAAATACGCTCTGGCTTCTCCCAACAGATCTCTACATCCCGATAAAAATTTCTCTCTTCTCATTTTTCCACTCCCGAATACTTTTTTCCGTATCCTGCCTTTCTCCTGATGATCAACCCTGTCTCATCAAATATATCACAAAAATCCCCTTCAAACCGCAGCCGATCAATAATCCACCTGCGGCCTGAAGAGGACTCTTCTCTCAACAACGTCTTTGCACTTTAGCCTGTCTGACTTTCAGGAGCATCTCCGACATTCTTTTCGCGCAGATGCGGATCTCTTATTCTGCTCTCTTATAGTTTCTCCCAGCATAACACCTATGACCAGGTGATTCAACATGGAATTATAGTCTGGCAGGCACATCCCCACCAGAAAAATCATGAAATTTATTGCGAAGCGAAGACCAATGTGTGATAATAGTTCGTAGAGATTTTTATACAGAATACAGCACAGCGGCATGTCTCTTTTGCAGACGTGATGAGGTTATCGTATGAAGGACAATCAGAGCGAACACAACATGGGAGAACAGATCATGGGGGCTTTGTCGGATGCCCTGCAGAGCGGAGATTTCAACGACTTAAACAGACTGGTCTCCCAGAGTGTGGTCAACGCTTTAAATGAAGTGGGAAAACACATTTCCTTTGATATCACAGGCGCCCGGGAACAGACGGAGCGGCAGGCACAGAACGATCGACAGAACAGCGCACAGGAACATCGACAAGAACAGAACGGTTGGCAGGCCAGAGAACAGGAACACCAGCAGACGCAGAACAGTTGGCAGACCAACACACAGGAACACCGGCAGACACAGAATGGTTGGCAGACCAGCACGCAGGAACACCAGCAAACACAGAACGGTTGGCAGACCAGCACACAGGAACACCGGCAGGCGCAGAACGGTTGGCGAACCAGCGGACAGGAAGCCCGGCAGACGCAGAACGCACGCCAGACCAGAGAGCAGGAGCGCAGACAGGAGCAGCTGCGGCGACAGGCCAGACAGCAGGAACGCAGACAGGAACAGCTGCGGCGGCAGGAACAGGCAAGACAGAATGCACAGATGTCACGGCAGCAGGCAAACCCGTACCAGAGCACACAGGCGGTGCAGGCCGGAGCGCAGATGACAGGCGCACTCATTCCTTACCAGTTTAAAAGGGTGGGCAGTGTTTCCAACGTGCTGTACCAGGTATTCGGCGGAATCGGTCTGGGCTTTACCGCACTGGCAACTTTTTTTCACATCACTTACACGATCATGGAGAACAGCGTAAGCATGGCAGGATGGATCGTCAACCTGCTCGCGCTTCTTTTCTTTACGGGCATGATCCGTCTCGGAATCGGCCAGCGCAGGCGACTTAAGCTGGCGGAGCGCTACGCCGGGCTGTGCGGACGCAACCTGTACGGGGAGATCGAACATCTGGCCAGAAATACAGGCCGGAAAGCCCGCCGGGTCATCAAGGATCTCCAGAAGATGATGAAACTCGGCATGTTTCCGGAGGGTCATCTGGACGAAAAGAAGACATGCTTTATGCTCAACGACAGTATTTACCAACAATATCTGGAAACGGAAAACAACCGCAGGCTCCGGGAAGCAGAAGCCGGCAGACCTGCACTCCGGCAGACAGAGGCCGGCGACCCGGACACGGCTGCCGGACAAAGTACCGGGAATGCGGAACGGGACGCAGAACTGAACGCCATAGTAGCAGAGGGTATGGAATGCATCCGCAGGCTCCGGCTTTTGAACGACAAGATTACCGGGGAAGTGATATCTGCCAAACTTTTCCGGCTGGAAAATCTGTTGAAGAACCTCTTCGACAGCGTAAGGGAGCATCCTGAGCAGATGCACCGGATGCACAAACTGATGAGCTACTACCTTCCCACCACCTTAAAACTGGTGGAAGCCTACGAAGAATTTGACCGTGTGAGCGCCCCGGGGGATGATATCATCGCCGCCAAAGCCGAGATTGAGAACACACTGGATACCATCAATCAGGCGTTTACCGAACTTTTGAACAATCTTTTTCAGGACGCGGTGCTGGACGCCACCACCGACGCGCAGGTATTAAAGACCATGCTCGCCCGCGAAGGCCTGATGAACCAGATGGATTTCACAGCGGCAGGATCCGATTCCGGTTTCTGACCGCATAGACACAGCAGCACAATAAACTGACAAACGGAGGAAAACACCATGAACAATAATCTCGATGAAATGTTAAAAGAAGCGCCTTCTCTGACGCTGGAGCCTTTTGCACCGGCAGATACCGCAGAAAACAGCCTGCTTCCCGTCAAGGAAGAAGAAACCAGAGTGCCCGAGGTGGTATTAACACCCCAGGAACAGAAAATGGTGGACGACTTTGCCGCCCAGATTGATATCACCAACACCCAGGCGGTCATGCAGTACGGCGCAGGCAGCCAGAAAAAGATCGCCGATTTCTCCGAAAGCGCCTTAAATAACGTGCGCACCAAGGACATGGGCGAGATCGGCCAGATGCTGGCGGACGTGGTCACGGAGCTTAAAGATTTCGGCGAGGAAGAAGAGAAAGGCCTTTTTGGCTTTTTCAAGAAAAGCAGCAACAAGCTGGAAAGCATGAAGATCAAATACGACCGGGCAGAGTCCAATATCAACAAAATCTGCAAGGTCATGGAAGAGCATCAGGTGACACTTCTCAAAGATGCTGCCATGCTGGACAAGATGTACGACCTGAACCTCAACTATTTCAAGGAGCTGTCCATGTACATCCTTGCCGGCAAGCAGAAGTTAGAACAGGCCAGAACCGTGGAGCTTCCGGCCCTTTTGAAAAAGGCGGAGCAGAGTTCTCTCCCCGAAGATACACAGGCCGCCAACGATTATGCCGCCATGTGCGAGCGTTTTGAAAAGAAGATTTACGATCTGGAACTGACCCGGACGATCTCCATGCAGATGGCGCCCCAGATCCGTCTGATCCAGAGCAACGATACCGCCATGTCGGAGAAGATACAGTCCACCCTCGTCAATACCATTCCCCTCTGGAAGAGCCAGATGGTGATCGCCATCGGCCTTGATCACTCCAGCGAAGCCGCCAGAGCCCAGAAGGAAGTAGCGGACATGACCAATGCGCTGCTGAAAAAGAATGCCGAGGCGCTCAAGACCGCCACGATCGAGACTGCGAGAGAAAGCGAGCGGGGCATCGTGGATATCGAGACCCTCACCGCCACCAACCAGACCCTGATCAGCACGCTGGATGAGGTCATGAAAATTCAGGAGGAAGGACGCACCAAAAGGCGCAGTGCGGAGACGGAACTCATCCGGATCGAAGACGAGATGCGCCAGAAGCTGCTTGCCGTCAGCCGTTCCTCCGGCGCCGCAAAAGCGACATCATAATAGTCCTTTACCAGCCAACTGCCTTAAGCCACCTGTCCACCTTGTCCCTGCGCTGCTTTTCTTCCCCGGACGACGGCCTGCCCAGGTTCAGCTCGCCGCAGATCTGCCCGTCAAGCAGATAGAGGAGCCGGTCACAATGACAGGCGACTCCGGCATCGTGCGTGACCAGCAGGACCGCCGTTCCTTCCCGGTTCAGCTTTTCAAGTTCCACCATGACTTCTGCCGCAGCACTCTTATTTAAGGCGCCGGTGGGCTCGTCGGCAAACAGAATTTCCGGTGCATTCATCATGCTCCTGCAGATACAGGCCCGTTGCAGCTGTCCGCCGGAAACCTGCGTGATCCTGCGCTCTTCCAGACCGGCAATGGAAAGCTTTCGCATCAATGTCCTGGCTGCTGCCGTCAGTTCGGCTTTGGATCTTCCATGCCTGCCCCGGTTGGCCTGCAGCGCCGGAAGCAGGATATTATCCAGAATATTCAGGTTTGCCATCATATTCATCTGCTGGAACACAAATCCCATCCGGTGCAGGCGCAGTCTGGATTTTTCGTCCTCCTTAAGCCCTGTGATCTCCGTTTCGCCAAGCCACACCTTACCGCCGGAAGGCTGATCCATCCCGGCAGCCAGATACAGAAGGGTGGACTTTCCGGAGCCGGAGGGCCCCATGATCCCCAGCATTTCCCCCTGCTTCATCTCAAAAGAGATTCCGTGCAGGATCGAATCCTTACTCAGTTTTTCGGTTCTCAGTAATCCTTCCATTTCCACCCCTCGTCATTCTTTTCCCATGCAGCACTCATAAGCCCTGATCCGCCTGATTCCGGCTATGCCGATCAGGATCGCCAGGATTGCCGGCCCTGCAAGGACTACCGGTATCTTCGCCAGAAGTTCTTTCCAGGCCACGATAAAACGGAAGCCGCCGGCGCCGAAAGATTGCAGCACCGCCCCGCAGAGGCTCTCCCCGAACAGATTTCCGCAGACAAGCCCGGCACAGATGCCTGCAAAGACAGGAACCGCTCCCCTGACAAACCAGCTCTTTTGCAGATCTGTTCCGGTAAAGCCAAGCGCCTTGTGCAGTGAAATGGTATAGCGCTCTTTCTCCACCAGCAGGCGCATGAACAGCATCACGACTACGGCAATGACCAGCGCCGCAGTAACCGCTGCCACTTTGGCCGCCAGCTGCAGCTGTGTCAGCGTCTGGCCGTAGGTATCTTTTACATAATCCGCAAGGTCGATCGCGTCTGCCCCCATCTGCCTGTACTGCTCCAGCCACGCTTCTTTTTCCACGGCATTCTCCAGAGAAACATACACCACGCTCCACCGGGCAGGCAGGTCTTCTCCCACACTGCAGGCCTTGGCCGTCCTGCCGCCGTTCGTGATGTCGGAATAAATGCCGCAGACCGTATAGGCCGTTTCTTTTCCATCTTCCGGCAGCCGCAGGGTATCGCCGACCGTCACGCCCAGCTCTTCCGCATTCATGGCCGACAGCGCGATCTCTCCCTCCGTCTGCGGAAGCGCTCCTGCCAGACAGCTTACCGGAAAGACACTGTGATCTCCCGTTTCCACGGTCAGTCTGGTCACTTCCCCGTCCGCCAGAAGAACCGGACAGGCTCTCGTCCGCAGCACCGCATACTGTTTTACCCGCGCATCCTGTGCAAGCGCCCCCGCGATCTGTTCCGTCACCGCGTCAATATTTTCACTCTGCCGCACATCCATGCGGATCTCGCTGTCCCCGATTCCCATATAAGTGACAAAGGCGGGATCCGACATGGTAGTATACAGATTCTGCGGCACAAGCACCAGCAGGGTACAGGCCGCCGCCACAAATCCGATCAGAACATACTGTCCCCTGACCGTCCGCTTCTCCTGCGTGGCATACAACGCCTCCAGAACAGTCAGTCTCTCCGTCTTTCTCAGGGCGCAGCGGACAGTGTAAAGCAGGATCCCTTCCACGATGAGCACGGCCAAGACAGCCATCACAGCCGGCACTGCTCCGCCATCCATGACACCATACAGTTCCTGCAGCTGCCCCGCCAGAGGCGCTTTCAGCAGGAACGCCGCAAACAGGCCGGCAAGGGCCCCGCAGCCGGAAAACAAAATATATTTCGCCAGATAAAGCTGCCTGATCTCCCTTTTGCCGATCCCGAGAGCCTTCAGCATCCCGACTTCCTTCCGGTCCCGCTCCATCTGCAAAAGCAGCAGAAACCGGATACAGAGCATGGAGATCAGCAGTACCACGATCCCGGCCAGAAAAATTTCAAAGATCATGGTACCGTCGGACAGCGCATTCATCATACGGATAAGGGGTCTTGTGATCACCGGACCGTTTGCCGGAAGCCCGGCGGCGGTATATGTACTTTCCAGCAGGCCGGTATCCGTGCCGTCCTGCAGCAGAAACTCGATCAGGTATTCTTCCTGCGTGTTTTCTTCTGCCTGAAACGCCGCATAATCGTCCTCATGTACAAGAAACCGTTTAGAAGAAGCCATCATGGAATTCATCTGTGCATCCCGCAGGAAGCCGGCGATCGCAAGACTCTTCTCCCCGATCTCCATGCTGTCGCCGACAGCAAGCTGATAACGGATCCTATAGCAGACCGGAACATAGACCTGCCCCGGCCAGACCTCCGGCTTCTGATTCTCCGTATCCAGCAGATGATCAAAGGCCTTCCCCTGAACGCAGAGGCCATTGTCCTGGGTACTGTCTGCAAGGCTTCTGCCGCCCAAGGTGATCCGGCTGTTGTCCAGGTTCAGAAAGCCGCATACCTGCCATTCCCTGATCTCCCCATTCTGTTTCGCAAAAGCGGACAATGCGGAAAGCTCCATGTCCCCCGCATGCATCTGCATATAGTCGGGCACCTTAGACCGCTCCATCAGGCCGTCGATCGCACCAAGCAGCCCGGAGGAAAGCAGCACACTGAGGGAAAGCAGCATCGCAGAAACCGCCATAAAAAAGACCGCGGCTGCCGACGACAGCTTATTCTGTCCGATATCATTCCAGATCAGCTTTTTTACCATTGATCAGTACCTTCTTTCCGCAAAAAGCAAATCCATAGGCTCTGATGCGTTCCCCCGGAATCCCTTTGGCCCTGAGGGCCGCCTGATAATCCTTCTCCTCTATCTGCCGCAGCGCAGCTTCCACCGTGTCAGACAGCGTCTTCTCTTCTTCGTCCTGCACCTTAAATTCTATCAGAATCGCATCAAGCTGTGCCGTCTTCGGCTCCAGCATCACATCGTATCGCCCGAATCCGCTCTCCCGGTTGGATGTGACCGTATATCTATCGGCAAGTTCTACCAGCAGCCCGAGCACAAACCCGTGATAAAAGCGTTCCGGTTCTTCCCCGGAAGGTCTCTTTCCTGCATCAAAATAGCTGAACATCTCCGTCGTCACCCTGTTCATGTAAACATTCATCGCCTTGACATCATGCGCCAACAAAGCCTGCAGAAACGCATTGTTGACCCGCCGGCATCCGCCGAACCAGCCCTCGATCAACTGCTCAAACATCACCTGAACTTCCAGATTGGTCAGTTTCAATGTATATTCCGCTTTGCGGCGGATCGTGTTAAACGCATAATGCGTCACTTTCAGATAACCGCTGGCCAGCAGAAGACTCCAGACTGCATCCTCCCCCTGCTCCAGCTGGCTGAATACGATCTGTTCGTCAAGCACCGTGTGAAAAGCTTCCCCCTGCAGCAGTCCCTCCATCGTCATCTTGATCTCCGGACTCCCTTCCCGGATCAGCTTTCCCACAAGGCTGTTGGAGCTGGTGTTGGCCCAGTAAGCGCCCACCTGTCTGTCATCCAGAAAGTTTATGATAGACCAGGGATTGTAGATATCCGTTCGGTTTCCAAACGTAAAACCGTCATACCATTCTTTGACTTCTTTTTTCCGATCCGCCAGTCCGTATTCCTCCAGTGCCGCAAAGACCTCTTCCTCTGTAAAGCCAAAGCAGTCCGCATATTTCTCGGAAGTAGCCGTCACAACCTCAAGATTATTCAAATCCGAAAAAGCTGATTCCTTGCTGACTCTTGTGATGCCTGTCATAACGGCACGCTCTAAATGCAGATTCGTCTTAAAGGTAGAATTGAACAGACTTCTCGTAAAGTCAACCATTTCCTGCCAGTAGCCGCTCACATAGGCCTCGTGCATCGGCGTATCGTATTCATCCAGCAGGATGATGACTTTCTTCCCATAATATTTCATCAGATAACGGGATAACGCATTCAGGGAATCTGCCGCAATATAATCTTCCATGTCGGCGGAGACCTTTTTGAAAAATGCTTTCTCGTTCTCATTTAACCGGTCACTGTCCAGCAAAAAGTCATACTCATTGTACACATTGGCAATAATATGGCACAGCATTTTCCTGGCGCTCAGATAGGTAGTCTCCTTCACCTTGGCGAAACTTAAAGAGATCACCGGATAAGTGCCCTGCAGCTTCCTGTTCTTTTCCTCCTGCCAGACGGCAAGGCCCTCAAACAAGTCGCCTCTACCCGCGTAATTGACCGAAAAGAACTTCTCCAGCATACTCATGTTCAAAGTCTTACCAAAACGTCTGGGACGGGTGATCAAAGTAACACTGTCCCCGCTCTCCCACCATTCCTGTATGAGTTTTGTTTTATCTATATAGAAGTAGTTCTGTTTCCGGATTGTCTCAAAGTCCTGATTCCCGATCCCGATCGCCCTTGCCATAGCGTCCTCCTTCATGCGCGGCCACACGCTACGCCCTCACTGCTGCTCCTTCTTCCAGTATATCCCTTTTCCCACCGGAAGGCAATGAATCATCCGTGACCGTGACAGAAGCGGCAGCCCGAAGGCGACGCGGCACACCCGCCCAGCGCAGTTTCCCTCAGCTCATACGGAATCCGCTTTCCGACCTGATACATGGTGTCCAGCATCTCGTCAAAAGGAATCAGCTGCCGGATACCGGACAGCGCCAGCTCCGCAGCGATCAGCGCGTTGGCCACCCCGGCCGCATTCCGGTTCTGGCAGGGATATTCCACCAGGCCGCCTACCGGGTCACACACCAAGCCCAGCATGTTCATCAGCACCGTGGCGGCCGCATCCAGACTCTGCCGGGGTTCTCCTCCCATAAGCTCCACCGCGGCTCCCGCCGCCATGGCTGCCGCAACTCCTACTTCCGCCTGACAGCCGCCCACCGCGCCTGCCACGGTTGCATTGCGCATGGCAAGATAGCCGATGGCTCCGGCATGAAACAGGGCATCCACCATCTGTTCCTCGGAAAAATGATATTCCTCCTGCAAGGCCAGCAAAAGTCCCGGCACGATGCCGGCAGAACCTGCCGTGGGCGCCGCCACGATCACCCCCATGGAAGCATTCACTTCCAGCACTGCCATGGCATAGGCGATCCCGCGCCCCAGCACCGCACCGCAAATACTTTCCCCCATGCTCCGGTGAAACTCCAGTTTCCCGGCCTCTCCGCCGATCAGACCGCCTACGGACTTAACCGGCGTCTCTAACGGTGTCACAGCCGACTGACGCATGATCGTAAGCGCCTTCTGCATCCGGCCGCAGGCCTGCTCCATGGTAACTTCCCCCAGATCGCATTCCCGCTGCTTCATCACAGCTGAGATCTTCTGTCCGCCCTGGCTGCAAAGCGCCAGTAATTCTTCCGCGTTTTTAAAATCTACCATGCCCTGTCATCCTCCTGCATCCCCTGCCTGACTGTCGCCTTATTGTTTCTGCACCAGCATCACTTCCCGAATATTGGGATTCTCCAACAGCTGCCCGGTGATGTCCTCCGGCAGTCTGTCGTCGGACTCCACGATCGTGTAGGCCTTCTCCCCCTTGGACTCCCGAAACAGGCGCATAAAGGCGATATTCACGCCCCGGTCGCTCAGGGCTCTCGTGATATGGGCTGCCACGCCGGGCCTGTCCTTCTGTATGATGATGACGGCGTTATATTCTCCGGTAAACTCAACCTGTACCTGATTAATCCGCACGATCCGAATCTTGCCGCCGCCCAGAGACTCCCCGCGCACACTCATCTGTGTGCCCTCTTCATTGACCATCCGAATGTCTACCGTGTTGGGGTGCACATCCGTGTCCTTTTCATTCGTGAGAAAACGATATAAAATCCCCCGCTCCTCAGCAATCTCGAAAGAATCCCGGATTTGCACATCATCCGTTTCAAACCCCATGATCCCGCCTAAAAGCGCCCGGTCCGTGCCATGTCCGCCGTAAGTCTTGGCAAAGGATCCGTACAGGGTAAATTCCACTTCTCTCAAAACACCGCTCAGCATTTTCTGGGCCAAATGCGCGATGGCACAGGCCCCTGCCGTATGGGAGCTGGACGGCCCCACCATATTCGGGCCGATCACATCAAACACACTGATAAATGACATTGTCTTCCTCCTTCACAAAGGAATGTCTATGCAAAAACTTTCTCCAGCCATGCGGCCGCCAACTCCGGCCACTGCGCCGCCGACGCGTCAGCCTTCCGGCCATTCTGAACCTCCTCTTCACCCACGGCCTTATTCCATGCCGTAGCAAATTCCGGAAGGCTCTCGGCCTGCGCCGCCTCCTTAAACTCCTCCGGCACACTCTCCGGCTGCCGCAGGACAAACGTCTGCAGCGTCCGCCACTGCTGTTCCATCGTGTAGATACTGTCCGCTCCGAAATCACCGGCCGCCCACTGCGGCGTCGCCAGACTCATGCCATGCGGTCCTTCCATAAATAAATGCAGCTCACAGGACACCCCCGCCTTATGGCAAGCCTGTGCAAAATAAATGCTGTTCTCCACCGGAACCAGATCATCCGTGATCGTATGCCACAGAAAAACCGGCGGCGTATCCGTCGTAACATGATTCTCCAGGCTTGCCCAGGCAAGCGCTTCCTCTCCGGCATCCTCTCCCAGCAGCAGGGTGAAGCTGTCCCTGTGCGCCTTCTCACCGCTGGTAATCACCGGATAACACAGAACCACCGCATCCGGTCGATTGGAGACGCCGGCCCAAGCTCCTGCCTCTGCCCTCTGTTCCTGGTGGTGCACTGCCAGACTTGCCACCAGATGACCGCCCGCCGAGAAACCACAACAGGCAACCTTGTCACTGATCACATGCCATTCCTGCGCATTCTTACGAATACAACACACCGCTCTGGAGATATCCTCAAGCGCCTGCCTGCGCACCGGTGCGTTCCGGAACATATTCGTAGTATATGTCAAAACAAAAGCCTGATACCCGGCTTCATAAAAACGTTTCGCCACGATCTCGCCCTCCGTCGGACTTACGATCGCATAACCGCCGCCAGGCACCACCAGCATGGCCGGCCGGTCGATTCCGTCCTCATGCAGATATGTCCTGATATTCGGACGAAACTCCCCCGCAAAGGGGTATTGGTATTCTTCCTGCTCCCACAAATAAACTGCTTCTCTCATACGTTTAAAACCCTCCTGTACTTCTGCCCCATTCCTGCTAAATAAAGTATACCCTTTCTGCTCCTCTAATTCAAATAGTTTCCATCCATATATCCTGTTAATGAGCAGCTTACAGGAGAGTCTGCCGCTGTTTCCGTTACCGGATTCCCAGCTCCGTATCCGCCTCTGTCACATGGCTGTGCGCCTTGATGTAATCCACGATCTCATCCAGCTTCGTGAAGGCAAGCCCCACATAGCTGTCCGCACATCCGTAATACAGGGCGATCCTGCCGCTCTCCGAATCATGAATGGTCGCGCAGGGGAAGCACACATTTGGCACGAATCCCCGCTCTTCATACCATTCCTCCGGTGTCAGCAGGAAATTCTCGCACCGGTACAGAACCTTAGAAGGGTTGTCAATATCCAGGATCGCGCCGCCGATCGAATAGACGAAACCGTTGCAGGTGCCGCTGACGCCATGGTAGAACAGAAGCCAGCCTTCGCTCGTCTCGATAGGCGCTGCGCCACCGCCGATTTTGACAGACTCCCACCATTCGGAGCCCTTGCCCATCACATGTCTGTGCCTGCCCCAATATACCATATCCGGGCTTTCACTTAAGAAGATATCCCCGAAAGGCGTATGCCCGGAATCGGACGGTCTGCTTAAGAGCACGAAATTACCGTTGATCTTACGCGGGAACAGCACCGCATTTCTGTTAAAAGGAATAAAAGGATTCTCTATTCTCGTAAACGTCTTGAAATCCGTAGTCTTCGCCATCCCGATGGAAGCGCCGTAGAAATCCTGACACCATATAATATAGTAGGTATCCTCCACCTTCACCAGCCGGGGATCATAAGCATAGACCGGCATGAAATCATTGCCCGCTTCATCCGTAAAAGGAATCTTCTCCTTCTCAAATTCCCAATGGATCGCATCCTCACTGTGTCCCAGATAGATGTAGGGAATGCCGTTCACCTGCTCGCCCCGGAATACCCCGATAAAGGCATCCTCGTAAGGCATAACGGCGCTGTTGAAGATCCTTGCCACCCCTTCGACGGGATTCCTGCCAATAATCGGATTCTCGTTGTACCGCCAGATCGGCGCTCCTTTCAGTCCCTCCGGTTTCTCCTGCCAGGGTACGTTCTTCACTGCCGGGCTGATCATTTTTACTTCGCTCATTGTTCCCCCATTCCGGGACCGTTTCGATTACTGTCCCTGTTTTGTCTTATTTTCTCGATTTACGATTTCTTTTCCACGCCTGACTTACATGATATTCTCCAGATATTCCATATTTTTGCGGATCAGGTCACATCTCTGTGCTACGCACTCCACGGAGCGCAGCGGATCCGAAGGCGTATGGAACACATAGTCAATCAGCCGCTCCACCGTAGTGGTCGCCACATGCATCCTCGTATCGCTGGACGCATAATAGATATAGACATCTCCGTTCTCTCTGGCGATGGCGCCGTTCGTGAATACCACATTGGACACGTCACCTACACGCTCCCCTTCCCGAGGGCCGATCAACATACCGGAAGGCTCCGCAATCACCCTGGACGGATCATCCAGATCCGTGGCAAAAGCGTAGATCACATACCGCAGGCCTGCCGCCGTATTCCGCACACCGTGAGCGATATGGATCCAGCCCCGCTCCGTCCTTATAGGCACTGCTCCCGCCCCGTTCTTCGCCTCCGTGATGGTGTGGTATTTCCGCAGGGAAGTCATCTTCTCCTCATCGATCACCGCATGGGTAATATCGTCGCAAAGACCGAACCCGATCCCGCCGCCGGAACCTGTGTCGATAAAGTCATCCATCGGTCTGGTATAAAAGGCATACTTCCCGTCAACGAACTTTGGATGCAGCACTACATTCCGCTGCTGCGGGGACCGCAGCGTGGTCAGGTTAGGAAGCCGCTCCCAATTCCTCAAATCCTTCGTCCTCACGATGCCTGCTGCCGCCACCGCCGCCGACAGATCGTTCACCGTCCTGTCCTTGCTCTCGGAGCAGAACACCCCATAGATATAACCGTCCTCATGTTTTGTCAGACGCATATCATAGACGTTTGTCTCCTCCGGGCAGGTGTCCGGCAGCAGAATCGGATAATCCCAGAAGGTAAAGCCGTCGATCCCGTTATCACTTTCCGCCACTCCGAAAAAGGACTTCCGGTCATTCCCCTCAATGCGCGCCACCAGATAGAATTTGCCGTTCAATTCGATCGCGCCGGCATTCATCACCGCATTTACACCGAGACGTTCCATAAAATACGGATTGGTCTCCGGATTCAAGTCATATTTCCAGGTCAGCGGAATATGCTCCCTGGTAAGCACCGGATACACATATCTGTCGTATATCCCGTTGTAGCAGTCGACCTTCTCATTTTTCCTGTTGATCAGTTTGTTGTACTTAGCTAATTCCGCATAATAGTTCCTGTGCAGCATTTTCCCTCCATTTCCGAAGCGGCTTTTTGACCGCTTCTATCTGCCGATATCGTATTTTCCTCTCTTCCAAAGCGTCACACAATCATATAATTCCATGTGTCAGTTAATTCATCTTCGTTGTACCGGATTACTACTACTGTCTGTCAAACCGGCTTTCTTCTGATCACCTCGAAGCACATCCGTCCATTGTGATACGGACACTTCCACGGTTCCACGATGGGCTTGCCGCTCACCGCTTCTCCCCTTTCGTTCACATCCCAGAACCACTCGGAGTTTTCTCTTTTATCAATCAGATGTTCTTTAATAAAATCCCACTCCGCCCGGGCCGCTTCCAGATATTCGACATGCTCCGGCGACAGTCCATAGGCATTTAAGAAGCCGACGATTGCTTCCGCCTGCACCCACCAGACTCTCGTCTCATCGGTCACGCCCTTTTCACATTCATTGGCAAGTGAATGTCCGTCGAAAGCCTTCCTGTATACTTGACTGGTCAGGTCAAGCACAATGGGGAGCATCTTATCTTCATACGCCTTGTCTCCCAGCACATCGGTTCCCCTGCGAATCAGCCAGGCCGTCTCGATATCATGCCCATAAGAATGCAGATCCAGAAGAGAATGCATTTCCCTGTCGAAGAACACTTCCTGCCTGTGCAGTTGCGGATTATAAATCTTCTCCGCAATCGTGCCAAGAATCCACTTTAGCCGCTCTTTCACCTGTTCATCGCCGCTCACCCGGTACAATTCCGTGTACGCCTCGAACACATGCAGCAGCGTGTTCATCGTCTTCTGCGCTATGACGCCATTCTCGGACAGCTTATCGTTCTCGATCTCCCGAAATTCCCTGTCAAAAGCTTCCTTATAACCGATCTCGTCTCTGCACCGCTCCTCTATCATATGGAAAAGATCGAAGGCCGTCCTGAGCGCGGTCTCGTCACCGGATGCATCATAATAAGAGGACAAGGCATAGACGGAAAAAGCCTGATTGTATGTATGCTTAGTCGTATCCTCCGGCGTCCCGTCACAGGCCACCGACCAGTACACGCCGCCCTGTTCTTGATCCACACAATACTTCTGCAGGAATTCATAACCGTGTCTGGCCTGCTCCAACAGGGATTCCTCCCCCAGCGTCAGATACTCATTCGCGAAAAACCATGTGATCCGGCTGTTCAGGATACATCCTTTCACCGCCTGCCGGTCCACCTTAAGGTCGTACCCCATATACCCATAGTAACCGCCGTGCTCATCATCCCGCATCTTTTTCCAAAACGGGATAATGCAGTTAATCAGGTGATCCCTGATCTCTTCTGTCATCATTACATTGTCCTCCTTCCGCTGCCATACATTTAGTTTTTTCCCTGTCTTTCATATTTTCATTTTGTATGCTTTCACTCCGCATTTCTATTAGTCACTTTTTAACTTTAATTTAAGTATACATTACTCTATTTTTTAATCAACACCTAATTTAAAGCAAACAGCTGCAGGAACGCAATTTCTTTCATTTTCTGCTATTTATACAATTTTGCAGGCAGCAATTTGTCTATATTGACCATGCACATCCTGTGATATATATAGTAAACGAAATTTCTAATGTCATTTACTATAGAAAAGCCGTGCAACAGGATTTCCCTGCCACACGGCTTTTCTTATCTTCCTCTATTCTTGTTTCTTCTATATAATAGCAACCTGTTTCTCTTACTCCTGAGAAGCAAACTGCGCCATATACAGCCTGTAGTAGGCCCCCTTCTTCTCCATCAGCTGTCTGGCATTGCCTTCCTCAATGATCCTGCCGTCATCCACCACGAAGATCCGGTCGGCCTTCTGGATCGTTGACAGCCTGTGCGCGATCACGAAAGAAGTCCTGCCCGCCAGCAGATGCTCAATGCCCTGCTGCACCAGAATCTCCGTCTTCGTGTCGATGCTGGAAGTGGCTTCATCCAGGATCAGGATCTTCGGATCCGACACCATCGTCCGGGCAAAAGCCAGCAGCTGCCGCTGTCCGATGGAAAGGCCGCCGCCACGCTCCGACAGTTCCGTATCATAACCGGCATCCAGCCGCATGATAAAATCATGAGCGTTGACCGCCCTGGCTGCCGCGATGACTTCCTCGTCGGTGGCATCCAGTTTACCGTACCGGATGTTGTCTCTGATGGTCCCGGAAAAGAGGAAATTATCCTGCGTCATAATACCCATCTGCCTGCGCAGGCTCTCGATGGAAACCTTCTTCACGTCATGACCGTCCACCGACACAATCCCTTCCTGTACGTCATAGAAGCGGCTGATCAGATTGACGATCGTCGATTTCCCGGCGCCGGTAGGTCCTACCAGCGCGATCGTCTCTCCCGGCCGAATACAGAAATTCACATCATCCAGCACTTTCACCTTATCATCATAAGAGAAGATCACATGGGCAAAAGTCACTTCACCCTCGATCGGCGGCATCTCAATCACGCCCGCCTCATCCGCGATGGCCGGAGGCGTATCCAGAATCTCAAAGATACGCTCCGCACCCGCTATGTTCGTCACCAGCTGGTTATAGAAATTACTGATATTATGGATCGGCTGCCAGAACATCGTCAGATAACTGCCGAAAGCAATAAACGTTCCCAGCGACACCTCTTCCACACCCAGTACCACGATACCCGTAAAATACAGCAGGATACAGCCTATGGCCCAGGAAAAGTCAATCACCGAACCGAAAGCATCACTCATCCGCACCGCATGGACAAAGCCAAGCCTGTGCTCTTCTAAGAGTCCGTCAAACGTCCGCTCCGTCTCTCCCTGCGCATGGAAACTCTGGATGATCCGCATTCCCGCCATATCCTCATGAATAAAGGCATTCAGATTCGCCGACTTCTTACGGAAAACCTGCCAGCGCGGATGCGCCTTAACCTGAATATACACCATCCCCGCCGCCATAAACGGAATGGCCAACATGGATGCGAAGGCCAGCTTCGGGTTCTTCCAGACCATGATCACCACCACTGCCACGACCGTCAGGCCATCCGGAATCAGCGTTGTCACACAGTTGGACAACACGTCCTTCAGCGAATTGATATCACCGATGATACGGGATAAGATCTTCCCCGTCGGTCTGCTGTCAAAAAAGGCGAAATCCAGCTTCTGAATATGCGTATACAGTTCCTGCCTGATCGTCAACAGGATCTCGTTGCAGACCTTCGCCATAATATACATCCGCAGCTTCACCGTCACCACCAGAAGCAAGTTGATGACCAGGGCCACGGCCAGCAGCCGGTAAAGGCCGCTCACATCCTTGACCGAAATATGATCGTCGATCGCGGATTCCATGATCAGCGGATTAACCAGGCTGACCGCCACGCCATATCCCATGATCAGAAGCACCAGTACGATCTGCCATTTGTAATCGAGCAGATAGTGGAACAGCCGCAGCAGTGTCTGTACCTTACTGCGCTCTACACTCTGCTCATCATCCTTATACGAGTTGACTGCCATCTGTCTCACCACCTTTCGTTTGTCTGACATCTGCTGTTGCGATGCCTTTCATTACTGTTTTCTGCACTGCCTCTCTGTCCTGCAGGACATCTTCGTTATTCGCTGATGCCTGTCCGTACTGCGACTCATAAGTCTCATAATAAAGTCCCCGCTTCGCCAGCAGTTCCTCATGCGTTCCCCGCTCCGCGATAGCGCCGTCCTCCAGCACGATAATCTCATCCGCATGCCGCACCGCACTGATCCGGTGGGCAATGATAATCTTCGTCGTATTCTCCAGCTCACGCAATGTCTGCTGGATCATCTGCTCTGTCTCCATATCCAGCGCCGAAGTGGAGTCGTCCATTACCAGCACCGGATCTTTTTTGGCCAATGCCCGGGCAATGCTGATACGCTGCTTCTGACCGCCGGATAGTCCCACGCCGCGCTCGCCGATTACGGTGTCATAGGTATCCTCCATACGCTCGATAAAGTCACTGGCCTGCGCCTGGGCAGATGCCCTGCGCACTGTCCTGAAATCGAGGAAATCCTTTTTCCCCAGCTTAATATTATCGTTGATCGTGTCGGAAAACAGGAATACATCCTGCATCACATAGCTGACGCTGGTACGCAATTGTGCAAGCGACAGTTCCTTAATATTCACATCGTCCAGATAAATAGCGCCTTCCGTCGCATCATACATACGTTGCAAAAGCTGTACGATCGAGGTCTTTCCTGCTCCCGTGGCTCCCATAATCCCCAGCGTCTTTCCTGCCTCCACCGTAAAGGAAATATCATGCAGAATCTCATACAGATCCGCCTTGTGAAAGGAAACATGGTCGAAACAGATCTTGCCCGCCACCTGCTCGATCCTGACCGGCTCCGCCGTTTCCGTGATTGTCGGTCTCTCCTCGTAGATTTTGCGTACTTTCTTATTGGACGCCACCGCCGCCGAAAAGCTGTTCGTCAGCCATCCCAGCATTTCCATCGGCCAGACGATATTCGTGGAATACTCCACAAAAGCAGTCATCTGACCAAGCGTCATCTGGCCCTTGATCACGAAGCCGCCGCCCACCAATATAGTCAGGATCGGCAGTACCTTGCTGACAACGCTGAAAAACGGATAATAGCGCACAAAAACTCTGGACTGCTGCATATTCAATTCATAATACCGTTTATTGTGGGAAAGGAATTTCCCGATCTCGTGTTTCTCCCTTGCAAAAGCCTTTACGGTACGCACACCGGCCAGATTCTCCTCCGCCACCGTATTCAGCTTCGCATTCTCCTCACTGATCTCCTCATACACCTGTCCCAGCTTCCGCTCCATCAAAAGCGCGATCGTACCACACAGCAGCATCGCCGCCGTCGGCAGCAACGCCAGTTTCCAGTTGAGCAGATACATGGAGATCAGAATGATTGATGTGTGATAGATCACCTCGATCAATAACATTCCCACGTAACCTATGGCATCCCAGATGCGGTCAATGTCTTCTTTAACCCGGGCCATCAGTTCACCCGTATTCGTCCTGTCAAAGAACTCCGCGCTCAATCCCTGCACATGCCGAAACAAGTCTCTTCGCATATCGGCCGAAATCCGGATTCCGTTTTTGTCGAAGGTATACTCCTTCGCGTACTGGAACAGACACCGTCCGATACCCACACCCAGAAACCCCAACAGCAGGTATTTCAATTCCGCGATATTGCCGCCCACGATGACATCATCCACCACCAGCGCCATCAGCCGCGGTCCCATCATATCCAGTGTGACTGCGATCAAAAGCGATGCAATCGCCGCCAGATAAGAAAATTTGTAATCCCATATGTAACTTGATATCTTTTTCATGACTCTATATCACCCCTTTATGCCTGTCTTTTCGTATGCGCATGATCTGTGCACACAGATTACTTTCTGACGATTCCCTCGTCCCTTCTACCATTATGCAAGCCTGTAATATCAACATTTCATCTTCTCACAATCCTTTCTGCCGCCACGCATATATGCCCAAAACATCAGATGCGCAGACCGTAACACGAGTGCGCTTTCCTCTATATACACACAAAATATACACAAAAAAAGCTGTGGAGAAATTACCACAGCCTAAATCTACCTATATGTGCCCTGACCAGATTCTGGCCACTACCGGCTCAATGTGTTCTCTTCGTTCCCTCTGTTACACATCTGCCGTCTGCCGATCCTTCGTCACAATCTAAGTAAATATTCCTTCAACTCTGTCTGCGGAGGTAATTCCCATATTACATGATTCCGTCTCATGCCAACGCCTGCTGACGTTCTGAACTTATTGCCATTCAACATAACGGTTACCTCCTTCCTCAAGATTTTGTTGTGCCGTACCGTTTTATTATGTCTGTTTCACAACGTATGCTGTTATCTTAATACAGCACCCAAATCTTGTCAATGTATTTTTTATTGTTTTTTCCATATTGGTTTTCCACATCTGCCCCGGCAGAGAATCCGGATCGTCTCCCTGGCACGGGCAGCACCGTAACTTCACTGCCCTGCAGGTATCATGCGTATCCAGTCTATTGCCAGCGGACTCACGCATCCGGTCATGTGAGCTTCCGGATTGCTTTCTCCCGGCACTGCCTCCATGCGAAGCGTATGCTTTCCTTCTTTCAGGTAGAAAACATACGGCTTTCCTGTATCGTCGGAAAGCGCCTCCTCCTTCCATCCCCATCTGTAGGCAAACCTATAACGCTCCATTTCCTGAAAAGGCACCGCACCGTCAAGCATGATTTTCCTGTACGCGCCTTCCCGTGCATAGTTCTGACGTTCATACAGGGAAATATGATAATAACCGGCTTCCTGCACTTCAAATTCCCACTCGAACCATGATCCGGCCTTTTGCCAGGAAGTGCCGCCGATTGTACTGCATTCCGCTTCCTTATCACGGACCGGCAGCCGCAGTGGCATTACAGACATCCTGCTTTCTTCCCGTTCCGTATATTCCATGCGTGCAGAAGTCCTGACTGCCCCCTCTGCCTCGATCCTCACCGTTTTCCCACGAGCCTCCCTGATACCCACGGCATCCCAGAAACCCTTTACCTGTTTATACTCCTGAATCTGCTGTTTCTGGCTGAATATGATCTGATGGAGCAGCATCGGTCCCTGGACAGCCTGTAGGGAAACCGTGTGTTCGCCCTTCGACAGATACACCGATAACGGTTCCACAATATGACGCTCTCTGTCATATGCCGCGCCCGTGATCCATTGTGTCTGCCGTGTCAGGACGTTACCGCCTTCCTGCGCCCATACCCGGTCATAACAAACCTGCACCAGCTCCCGATAAGGCACTTCTCCGTCGATCAGAATGCTGCGCACGATCGCGGCATCACTCTTTTCAGACGGCAAATATACAAGCGAAATGTCATAGAACCCTTCTTCCTCCACGCAAACCCTGAATTCCGCCAGGGAGCCTTCTCCCGTATAAATACTGTCACCCGGCATTCCATTAAGATTCGCATATACGAGCAGGCCTGCCGCCTGACCGATCTCGTTAACCTGCCGGGCGGTGTCATTGCGTAAGGCCTCCGCATCCTGGTTTTTCTCATACCCGATACAGTCCTCCACCCCGACCCTGATCTCCTGTTTGGGATAAACCGCTTCAAAAGATCTCTCATATTCCCGATACCCCGGCAGGGAATCCTCCCCGGCAACCCCTTCGTTATAGCCGTCATGCATTTCCACGTTACTATTTATCTGTGCAAAAGACGGTATTTCGATGGCATAGAACACTTTCAACAGCATTCCTGCTAACAGAAGCATCGTCAACTGCTTTTTTCCAAAAAAGCATCTCCTCTTTCCTGACAGCGACACATCATCCGGTAATACAACCTTGCATCCACTCACACTGCCTTCTGCTGCCAAGGCCATTTCATAACCCGTCATCGCTTTAAACTTTTTCATTCACCCATCCCCTGTCACATCCTCCATGCTCCCTGCAGGAGCACGTAATCCTTTACCGGGTTTTAAGAAGCCACTTTTTAAGTTATAATAAACTAAATTATCTATATCTGCTGCTTAAAATTATATTACTTTTAATCCCATTTTTCAATATTTTAGCTTGGATTAATGTATATTTGGCACAATTACATGATTTGGAAATTTGCTTTTTGTATATTTTATCCAAACCGCAGCTATTGGTGAGGCTAATTTTAACCTTCTCTAACCTGCCATTCATTTTATTGCAGGACTCACTTTTCACATAATCAAAAAAAGATTACAATATTTTGTAACGAATCCTGATCAGAATCGTCTAACCAATGAATGGGAAAGGAGGTGCGCACCACCATGGACTTTGAAAAACTCTACCATACTTATTATATGGAAGTTTATTCTTATTTGATGACACTGGCCAGAAATGCGCATTTGGCAGAAGAGCTCACACAGGAAGTGTTTTTTAAGGCCATGAAGACCCGGCATCCCCATGACGGTACATCCGGCGAGCTGACGTGGCTGTGCGCCATCGCCAAAAACACCTTCATCGATGAATGCAGAAAACAGGCCAGATTTCAGGACGCTGACGAAGAAATACCTGCCGACATCAATCTGGAAGAAATGTTTGCGAAAGAAAGCGCCACCCTGCAGATCCACCAGATCCTGCACAGGATGGAAGAACCTTATAAAGAAGTATTCCAGCTGCGGATATTCGGAGAACTTTCTTTTCAGAAAATAGGACAAATATTTGACAAAAGCGAAGTCTGGGCCCGCGTGACCTATCATCGCGCCAGAATAAAGATTCAGGAAAGGATGGAAGAATATGGAACAAAATTTTAATTGTGAACTTGTACAGGACCTGCTCCCGCTCTATCAGGACCAGATCTGCAGCACATTCAGCCGCACAGTCGTTGAAGAACACCTGCGGGAATGTCCGGACTGCCAGAGAATCATACAGAAGCTGCAGGACAACCGCTATGACAGGCAGCTGCAGCAGGAGAAAAACAATATACTGGAAGCACACGCCAGGAAAGAGCGGAAAAAGACTTTTCTCATCGGCTCCTCGATCGCCGGTATTCTGACAATCCCCGTTATCGTCTGTCTGATCTGTAATCTGGCGATCGGCCACGGCCTTGACTGGTTCTTTATTGTCCTGGCGGCTCTGCTTTTGACGGCTTCCGTCAGCGTGGTTCCGTTAATGGTCCCGGAACACACTGTGCTGTGGACATTGGGATGTTTTACCGGCTCCCTGCTTTTGCTGCTGTTTACCATCTGCCTTTATACCGGCGGAAACTGGTTCTTTCTGGCATCCGTCCCCGTCCTTTTTGGACTGTCGGTACTTTTTATGCCCTATCTGATAAGGAAGATTCCGCTTTCCGGCTTTTTAGCCCGTCACAAAGCGCTCTTAGTCATGGCCTGGGACACCCTCTGGCTCTACGGCGTGATCCTGGTATGCGGGTTTCATACCGCCGCTGCCGATTACTGGCGTATCGCTCTGCAGATCACAACCTTTTGTCTGCTGCTGCCTTGGGGATTCTTTCTTATCATCCGCTATACGAAGCTCCAGACACAGGTCAAAGCCGGAGTCTGCACCATCCTGGGCGGCCTGTTCGGCGTCGTTGTCAATCCGGTCATCGCCCTGATCCTCCAGGACCGGGAGCGATTCCTTGCCTGCACCAGTCTTGAATTCGTGCTTTGGAACGAGAATACCGTCAATGTCATCACCGCCCTGACCATTGCCGCCATCACCCTGCCTGCAGGCATTGCCCTGATCGTGCGCGGGTTCCTGAAGCAGCGCCGCCATCACCATACCAGCTGAGAAATCCTGAGAAATGACGCAAGCCGCCCGGCAGACAAACACAAAATTGCCTGCCGAGCGGCTTTTCCTAACAAACAGCTGCTTTACAAATAGCTGCTTTCGATTAACAAATAACTAATACCTGATTGCGGATCACCGGGCAAGCACGCTTTTCTTCATCACCATATGCCCTTCCACCGTATGAATGCTTGGCGCATGCCCCTCACCCATCTGCAGTTTCTCCAGCATCACATCCACTGCACATTGCGCCATCCGCCCCAGATCCACTTCATAAGTCGTGATCTCCACATCACAGATTCCGGGATAGATGAAGTTATCATACCCCACCACCGACACATCCTCCGGCACACGCAGGCCGTTCTCTTTCAGTTTATTGACCATCCGGCCCGCAGTCAGATCACAGTTGCACACGAAAGCGGTTGGCATATCTTCCGGCAGTCTCAGCAGATTCACCTCGTCAATATAACCGCTTGTGGTTTCCCTGTCATCGATCACCCAGTCTTCCCGAATCTTCTTTCCATGCTCCAGCATGGATTTGACATAACCAAGAAAACGGTCCGTAATAGAACTCGTTGCCAGCAGTGTACCCACATACGCGATCTTCTCATGCCCCATCTGAAACAGGTAGTTGGTCAGCTGATATGCCCCATAGAAGCTGTCCGAAACCACCGCATCCACATCCTGTCCCTCATCCGTGAAATCCATATACACGATGGGCAACGTTGTCTGCTGTCTCAAAAAGGCCAAAAACTCATTCGGCATCTTGCCCAAAATAACTATCCCGTCTACCTTCTGCTCCTGCAAAAGCCTGGGCAGCACATATGCCCCTTCCCTCGGCCTGTCGATCACTTCCATCATCGTGAAACATCCCACATCCATCGCTTTTGTGGCAACCTTCTGATACATCTGCAGATAAAAGGAATCATACTTATCAATATAGCTTTCCTCCACCAGCAGCCCGATATTATAACTTTTCTCCAGCCCGGTCCTTCTATCCCTGGACGGCTGCACATATCCCATCTCATCCGCCAGCTTTCTGATCCGTTCCCTCATCTCCTCACTGACGCCCTTCTGTCCCGTCAACGCCTTGGACACCGTCACGGCGCTGACGCCTGTCCGCTCTGCAATATCCGCCAGCTTCACTTTCTTAGCCATTCAATCTTCCTCCAAAACTCAGAACCTTTAAAACTTGTGGAAAATACGGGAGTTCCCGGCCTTGTTCCTGCTCCTTTCCGCAGCGGAAAGAGCCCTGATATGCCTACCGCCATTTTAGCACATTCAAGGCTCCTTTTCACTATCTTTTTCGCTGAATTGCGTCCGGTATTGACCAGGGAAGAACAGAGCGTACCTACTGTTGTGAGTTTCTACGCTTTACTGTTCATTTCAAATACCTCCTTAAAAATTAACACCTAAAAGCAATGGAATGCCTTTAGGTGCTGCAATTTTAAGGTGTATTGAAGTTGAATAAATTCTCTGGAATGTCAACAAAGCATTTAACAGATAGACAAAAGTGCATATTATCAGAATAATTCTGATCTGTTCAATACACCTTCTTTAATCCAGACTATACTGTCGTTTTTGGACTTTCACTAAATCGGCATATACACGCTTGCGAACTTTACCGCCGATCGGGAATTTCACCCTGCCTTGAAGACATTCATTCTATTCAGTTGTCGTTCCTCATTATAGATCTATTTTCCGTCGACGTTAATAGAAATACTAAATCTTGACCAAATTTTGTTAAATCTGGTCCGTCAACATTTCCTGCCTCAATTCCGTACTGGCCAGCTCTCCTTATTCGCCCAGATACGCCTTCTTGACCGCATCGTTGTGCATCAATTCCTCTGCGTTTCCTTCCAGAGAGATCTTCCCGGTCTCCAGCACATAGGCCCTGTCTGCGATCGCCAGCGCCTTCTTCGCATTCTGCTCCACCAGAAGCACCGTAGTCCCCGACTGGCTGACCTTCTTGATGATATCGAAGATCTCGTTGACGAAGATCGGTGACAGGCCCATGGAAGGCTCATCCATCAGAATGATAGCGGGCTGGCTCATCAGGGCGCGCCCCATGGCCAGCATCTGCTGCTCACCGCCGCTCAGTGTTCCGGCCATCTGCGTCTTACGCTCTTCCAGACGCGGAAAACGCTCATACACCATATGCAGATTTTCCCTGATCTCGTTCTTGTCCTTCCGCGTGTAAGCGCCCATCATCAGATTATCATAAACCGATAACTGCGCAAACACACGCCGCCCCTCTGGTACATGCGCCATTCCCATGGGCACGATCTTATATCCCGGCGTCTTCGTGATATCTTTTCCCTCGAAAATAATGCTGCCGCTGGTGGGCCTGATCAGTCCCGTGACCGTGTGCAGCGTCGTCGTCTTTCCCGCACCGTTGGCGCCGATCAAAGCGATGACCTCTCCCTGCTCCACCTCAAAACTGATTCCTTTGATCGCTTCTATCACACCATAATGAACATGGAGATCTCTCACTTCCAACATCGCCATACCATATTCCTCCCGCTATGCGCTCTTTGCTTCTCTCTTCTTACCGCCTGATTATCTGATCGTCTTATTCTCCCAAATAAGCCGTAATAACATGCGGATCGTTCAGCACTTCCTGGGTCTCCCCCTGTGCCAGCACTTCTCCGAAATTCAACACCGTCAGCTTCTCACAGATGCCGGCCACCAGCTTCATATCATGCTCGATCAGCAGGATCGTCATCTCGAAACGGTCTCTCACGAAGCGGATCGTCTCCATCAGTTCCCCCGTCTCATTGGGGTTCATGCCTGCTGCCGGCTCGTCCAGCAGCAGAAGTTTCGGGTTTGTGGCCATGGCTCTGGCGATCTCCAGCTTCCTCTGCTGACCGTAAGGCAGATTTTCCGCCTTATAGTCCGCATACTTTTCCAGGCCGAACACCTCGAGAAGCTCCATCGCCTTCGCGTTCATCTCTTTTTCCACCTTATGATAACGGGGCAGCCTTAAGATACCCTCGAAAGTAGAATAAGGATAATGGTTGTGCAGACCCACCTTCACATTGTCAAGCACCGGCATATCGTGAAACAGACGTATATTCTGAAAGGTTCTCGCGATGCCCGCCTTACAGATTTCGATCGTCTTTTTGCCCGTCAGATTCACACCGTCCAGCAGGATCGCACCCTCGTCCGGCAGGTACACCCCCGTGAGCAGATTAAAGATCGTCGTCTTCCCGGCGCCGTTTGGCCCGATCAGGCCATACAGCTGCCCCTTTTCCACAGAAATATCAAATGCGTTCACCGCCCGCAGGCCGCCAAAGGAGATTCCCAAATTCTTTGTCTCTAACAATGCCATCTCTATACCGCCTCCTTTTCCTCTTTCCTGCCGGGTAACAGTTTCTGTTTCAGCCTTTTTCTGAAAAATACCGCATTCGGGCTCCAGTTAAAGATCATCATTACGATCAGAACGATGGAGTAGATCAGCATACGGTAATCGCTCAAGCCGCGCAGCACTTCCGGCAGCAGCGTCAAAAGCACCGCCGCCACGATGGAGCCGCGGATATTGCCGATACCGCCCAGCACCACGAATACCAGGATCATGATCGACATATTGTAGCCAAAATTCTTGGGCAGCGCGTTCAGCGTAGACAGATTATGCGCATACAGCACACCCGCCACACCCGCCAGCGACGCGGAGACGGTAAAGGCGATCAGTTTGTATTTCGTCACATTGATGCCCACCGACTCGGCAGCGATCCTGTTGTCACGGATGGACATGACCGCACGCCCCGTTCTGGAATGAATGAAATTCAATACGATAAACAGCGTGACCAGAATCAGGATCACACCCACCGTAAAATTAGAGTCATTCGGTGTGCCCGTAACGCCCTGCGCCCCCTTGATCAGCATCAGCCCGTCCTCTTCCATATGCAAAGACAGGGCGTCTTTCATGGAAAAGTGAACGCCGTTGCTGTCCACACCCAGATATAATGCATTGATGATATTCTTGATGATCTCGCCGAAAGCCAGCGTCACGATGGCCAGATAGTCACCCCGCAGCCGCAGTACCGGTATCCCTACCAGAAATCCCACCAGTGCGGCGGATGCCGCCCCGATCAGCAGCGCCAGGAAAAACCGGAAACCGCCCGGCAGCGCTTCCTTGAAAGCCAGCGAAAAAACCGCACTGGCAAAAGCGCCCACACACATAAATCCCGCGTGCCCCAGGCTCAGCTCTCCCAGAATGCCCACCGTGAGATTCAACGCCACCGCCACGATCACATAAGTACAAAAAGGAACCAACAGTCCCTGGATCAGACTGGATACATGCCCCGTCGATACCAGAAGCTGTACCACAATATATGTGAGGATCACCATCCCGTAGGTGATCAGATCATTCTTCGTCGTCTTACTTAATTTAGATTTGTTTACCTTCATTTCCATCTCCATGCCCTTCCTTTGCCCCGCCTCAGACATCCTCTGCCGTTCTATCCACTCTTCCGGTTTCCGCATAACTGCCTTCGCTTACCACCGCAGACGGTCAGCCTGTCCCTTCACTGCCACCGCTTACCATCGCTGGCAGGTCAGCCTGTCCCTTCACTGCCGCCGCTCACCATCGCAATGCACTTGCACCGGAAGCATTCTAAACCTTCTCCAGAATCTTCCTGCCCAGAAGTCCCGTCGGCTTCACCAGCAGCACAATGATCAGAATACTGAACACGATCGCATCCGAAAGCTGGGAAGAAATATAGGCTTTGCTCAGATTCTCGATAACGCCCAGCAGAATTCCGCCGATAAAAGCGCCGGGAATCGAACCGATCCCGCCAAACACCGCCGCCACGAATGCCTTGATACCCGGCATGGAACCGGTATAAGGAGTTAAGGACGGATACGCAGAACACAGAAGCACGCCGGCCACCGAAGCCAGCATGGAACCGATGGCGAATGTCACCGCAATGGTGCCATTCACATTGATGCCCATCAGCTGTGCAGCACCCTGATCCTCCGACACCGCCGTCATGGCACGCCCGATCTTCGTCTTTTTTACGAAAAAGGTAAGGCCGACCATAATGATAATGCTGACGATGACCGTCACGATCGTCACGCTCTTAATGATCAGCTGTCCGCCAAACAATTCCAGATTCGGCAAAGTCACCACATTGCTGAAAGCCTTCGTATCAGAACCGAACACCAAAAGCGCCACATTCTGCAGCAGATAACTCACACCGATCGCCGTGATCAGCACGGCCAGCGGAGAAGCGCCCCGCAGAGGTCTGTAGGCCACCCGCTCTATGGTCACTCCCAGCACGGTACACGCCGCCATCGAAATGATGATCGCCGCCAGCGGATTGATCCCCATACCGCTTGCCGTCACAAACACCACATACCCGCCGATCATAATGACATCTCCGTGGGCAAAATTCAACATCTTCGCAATTCCGTACACCATCGTATATCCAAGCGCAATCAGCGCATATACACTTCCTAAACTTATTCCGTTGATCAAATGGGCCACAAAACTCATACTCACACCTCAGTTTTCCTCATCACACACTCACACAATTTAAAACCTGTCAATCAGATCATACTCCCGGCTACCCTGACCGGTTAAGTTATGGAAATGCACTAAGATACCCCGCCGGCCATCTTAGTGCAGTCCTGTAAAATCTCTCTATTCTCATATCCGGCTGCGTCCCTTGCAGCCTCAACAAATCCATATCGTACCTTTCCCCACTGGGGAGAATGCACGTTTTTCGCATTCTCCCGAACATGGTCTAGTTGTTCTTAGGCTGCGTTCTCTGCAGCCTTAGCACAACTCCATGTTCTCTACATGGCGGTGTACACACCATCCTTAATCACAACTGCCTTCGGCTCCTTGGTCGGCTCACCGGAAGCATCCCATGTGATACCTTCGCCTGTCAGGCCGTCTACCGTGATCTGTGTCATAGCGGTCTGCATAGCCGTGCAGATTTCTTCGTTGGACATATCCGCCGTGATACCGGCCTGCTCGGCAGCTGCCTTGATGGTATAGATTGCATCATAACCGTCTGCTGCGAACTGGTTCGGTGTCTCATTGAATTTCTCCTGATAAGTAGTAACGAACTTCACTGTAAGGTCGTCTGTGGCATCCGCTGCGAAAGGAGTTAACAGCATAACGCCCTCTGTCAGGGAAGCGTCAAAGTTCTTCACACCCAGAATACCATCCAGACCGTCACAGCCGAAGAACTTCACGTCAAAGCTCATGTCGGAAGCCTGCTTTAAGATCAGAGCCGCCTCATTGTAGTAGATCGGCAGGAATACCATATCAGCCCCTGCATCCTTGGCCTGCTGCAGCTGTACGGAAAAATCAGTCTTGTTATCCGCCGTAAACGCGCCTGCCGCCACGATCTCAAAAGACTGGCTTTCTGCTTCCGCTACAAATTTCTCATAGATACCGGAAGAATATACGTCAGAGCTGTCATAGATCACGGCTACCTTGGTCGCCAGACCGTGCTCACCGATATACTGTGCAGATGCCGCACCCTGGTTAGGGTCGGAAAAACATACGCGGAACGAATTCGGATTCGCTACACAATCAACTGCAGAACCCGAAGGGGTCAGCTGGAAAATGTTATCTTCCGCCGTCTTGGCAGCTACCGCGATGGAACATGCGCTTGTCACACAACCGTCGATAACCTGTACGCCCCAGTCTTTCAAAGCATTGTAAGCATTGACAGACTTCTCGGAATCCGTCTCATCATCCTGGAAATTCAACTCAACTGTCATACCGTTGATGCCGCCTGCCGCGTTGATCTCATCCACCGCGATCTGGGAACCGTTCATAGCCGCGATACCATACACTGCATTACTGCCGGTCAGCGGTCCGATTCCACCGATCTTGAACGTGCCGCCTGCGCTGTCGCCTGCCGCATCATCCGCACCATCCTCCGCAGCCGCATCCTCACCTGCAGTCTCATCAGCCGCGCCGGTCTCATCCGCTGTCTCTCCTGCTGCATCCGCAGACTCCTGTGCCGCACCGTCCGTGCTTCCGGCATCTGTTCCTGCAGAACCGCCGCAGCCTGTCAACACTGCAGCTGTCATAACGCCTGCCAGTACAAGACTCAACATTCTTTTCTTCATAATCTTCTCCTCCTGTTTCTTTCTCCTCATTTTCCGGTCCGCTTCTTTCACCCTCCGCCTGTATCCCGGCCGGTCTGTCAACCGGCAGATACAACCGCGCAACCGGCAAATCCGCTTCCGGATTCGCTCCAAAGCCTTTCCCATGGCCGCTCATACAGACACCACCCTGTGAAAAAAGGGACTTCTTTATAATAATAAGAAGTCCCACCCTTGAAACTTAGAAAAATAATAGTTAAATTCTACAATTTTGTCAATAGTTTTTTGTGAATTTCTCTGATTTTCCGTAACAGTTCAGCCTTCGGCTTCTCTGTTACGATAACGAAACCGTTACTTCTCCATCTTCCAGAAAGAAGCGCTGTACGCCGGAAGTTCACTGCCGCCGCCGAAATCATGATCCTTTCCGCTGATCAAATCCACCGCCATGCCGCAGCCCGCATCGAAGTGCGCTGTGTACGGCTCGCTGTCCGCATTGATGGCTACCAGCACTCTCTCGCCTGCCGCCCTGCGCTCGAAGATGCACTGCTTGTTGGTCAGTACAACGGAACGGAAATCACCGTAATTGAGCGCCTCGGACGCCTTCTTCGCCTCGCTTAAGCGCGCGATCCAGTCACACAGCTCATTCCACTCCGGCTCCTCGAAGCAGGCCCGCAGCGCCGGATCGCCCTCGTTCTTATGGGCTTTGGCTCCCCACTCGCTGCCGTAATAAACGCAGGGGATTCCCGGCATACCGAAGCACAGCGCATAGATCAGCGGCAGGTGCTTTTCATTGGTCAGGTTGCTGGCGATCCTCGTCACATCATGGTTATCCACAAAAGACAGCATGTGTTTCCCTTTATACAAAGTCCAGTTCTCCGGACCAAACTGACGCAGCAGTGAATGATTGATCTCGAACATATTCATGCTGTTAAAGCTGGAGAACAGCCCTTTATAGCATTCATAGTTGGTCGCCGAATGCAGCATCTGGTCATTGACCATCTGGTTATAATCCCCGTGCAGCATCTCGCCCAGCAGATAGAACTCCGGTTTCAGTCCTTCCGTAAATGTCCGCAGCCGCCTTACAAAATCATGATCCAGACAATAGGCCACATCCAGACGCAGGCCGTCGATGTCGAACTCCTCCACCCAGCCTTTTACACTGTCCAGAATATGATTAATCACATCTTCATGGCGCAGGTTGATCTTCACCAGATCGTAATTTCCTTCCCAGCCCTCATACCAGAGGCCGTCGTTGTAGTTGGAATTGCCGCCCAGATTGACATTAAACCAGCTCAGGTAAGGAGAATTCTCCCGGTTCTTCAATACATCCTGAAATGCCCAGAATCCCCTGCCGACATGATTGAACACACCGTCCAGCACCACCTTGATGCCGTTCTTGTGCAGGTTGTCACATACTTCTTTGAAATCCTCATTCGTACCCAGCCTGCAGTCGATGGTGTGGTAATCCCTCGTATTATACCCGTGGGTGTCCGACTCGAACACCGGTGAAAAATATACCGCATTGATTCCAAGTTCCTTCATGTGAGGGATCCAGTCATTCACCTTCACGATACGATGCTCCAGTTTGCCGTCGTTCTCAAACGGCGCACCGCAGAACCCCAGCGGATAAATCTGATAAAAAACACTTTCATAAGCCCACATAGTACTCCTCTTTTCCATGATCACGCTCTTCCATGATCATTCTAAATTTAGATTTCCAGTTCCGTTCATCACGCCGCATACCGCTTCATAATGCCCGTATCTGCACTGCCCGATTACTTAAACCATTGCCGGATCACAGGTTCGCGTCAGGCAGGCCGCAAACACAGATCCATGGTCTCTATTCTACCACCATTCACTTTGATTTGCAAAGCGTCTGTACAGACAGTCCTCCTTCTGTCCAATCACCTGTACCATTGCAAAAGCAAATCTTCGCTTTTATTCCTATTGACCAAATGGGTATCTATTTTAATGAACTATAATCCGTTTCTCGACTTTTCCACAGCATTTTATTGCTTTTTATATAAAAATCGCTTGAAAACGCCAAAGAAATCCCCAATTTCCACATAGTTATCCACATTGACGCCTATGTCATTTTGCAGTGACCATACTTCCTTTTTTGTCAAAAAACAATGTCATTTTCGGAATTTCCTATCACTTTTTTGTCACATTCCTGATTTTAGATGATGAAAGCTGTCAATAAATGTTGTATAATTTATTTGGCACAGTCAATATATTTTGTATCTTGACGTTATAAGTCAACAACATACAGAAAAAGCAAAATACTGTAAAAAAAGGAATTTGCCTCGTAAATCTGAAGCAACAGGTTCATTTTGCTAATATTATGCTTACGCCCGAAACGGGCAAAGCAGGAATGGAGGATTACTATGAATCCAATTTTAGGTTCCCATGTGGGAATGAGCGGCAAAGAAATGATGCTCGGCTCGGTAAAAGAAGCACTCTCCTACAATGCCGACACATTCATGCTGTACACCGGTGCACCCCAGAATACCAGGCGGAAAGACATTTCAGAACTGAACATCGCTCCCGCCCGGGAATATATGCATACTCACGGCATAAAGGAATTTATGGTTCACGCTCCCTATATCATTAATCTGGCCAACACGGTCAACCCTTCCACCTACGAACTTGCCGTCGAATTTCTTGCTCTGGAAATTCAGCGTACCCCTGCAATGCGCTCAAAAGTCCTGATCCTGCATCCCGGTGCACACGTCGGCGCAGGTGTGGAAGCAGGTATTGACCGAATCGCTCAAGGTCTGAATGAAGTTCTGACAGGGCAGGAAGACTGTTGTATCGCACTGGAAACAATGGCCGGAAAGGGCTCTGAAATCGGCCGCAGCTTTGAGGAACTGGCCGCGCTTTTTGACAAGGTCACTCACAATGAAAAGCTGCGGGTTTGTATGGATACCTGCCATCTGAACGATGCCGGATATGATATCGTCAACGACTTTGACGGCGTAATTGACCAATTTGATCAATTGATAGGAAAGGATAAGATTGCACTGTTTCACATCAATGACAGTAAAAATCCCAGAGGCGCAGGTAAAGACCGCCACGCCAATATCGGCCAGGGGACTATCGGTACAGCGGCTCTCCGCTATATTGTCCATCATCCTGATTTTATGCACCTGCCAAAGATCCTGGAAACGCCCTATATCC
>ERZ808037.185-NODE-185-length-68112-cov-5.553142_pt1 | contig 68112 bp, 53 predicted proteins | sample MGYA00380190_ERZ808037 | MGnify/ENA primary metagenome ERZ808037 (study PRJEB31490, sample SAMN06133399) | mouse gut metagenome | isolation source: J9 | host: mice | place: China: Chengdu | collected 2015-05 ... | reverse complement strand
AAAGTTATGGTCTTTTCCATTGACACCATCGACAGGGAAACCTGGTCGAATGCATCCGGCGATGCCCGCTGGCGTATTGAGCGCCATGAACAGTGGTTTTGCTATATTACGGATGAATTTGTACCCTTTATGCGCCATACCGTCAATGAAGCAAACGGCTGGACCGGCTATCCCGGGATTATGGTTTTTGGCTGCAGCTTAGGTGCCACACATGCAGCCAACCTTTACTTCCGCCGTCCGGATCTCTTTGACCGACTTCTGGCACTCAGCGGAATTTACACGGCAGAATACGGTTTCGGACGCTATATGGATGATTTGGTTTATGCCAACTCCCCCGTTCATTACCTGGCCAACATGCCCCTTGACCATCCCTACATCCCTCTCTACTCTCTGAAAAAAGCTGCAATCTGTGTGGGACAGGGTTCGTGGGAACTCCCGGACTCCACCCGTCAGCTTCAGGGCATCTTACAGAGCAAGGGCATCCCCGCCTGGGTAGATTTCTGGGGCAATGACTGCACCCACGACTGGTACTGGTGGTATAAACAGGTTCTTTATTTCCTTCCCTACCTTTTAGATTAAAGCCACACAGCCCGCATACCTCATCCTTTATCAACCGCAGGCAAGCACAGCCGTCACTACAGAAAGCGTTACGGTTCACACGTCACTGTAACCAGAAAGGACAGCACAATGAAAAATTTTATTTTTATTTCCCCCAATTTCCCCACAAATTACTGGCAGTTCTGCCGGGAACTGAAAAAGAACGGACTGAATGTCTTAGGTATCGGCGATCAGCCCTACGACGAACTGACCAGCGATTTAAAAGACAGCTTAAATGAGTATTACAAGGTAAGTAATCTGGAAAACTATGATGAGGTTTACCGCGGTGTTGCCTTCTTAACTTTTAAGCACGGGCGCATTGACTGGCTTGAATCCAACAACGAATACTGGCTTGAGCGCGACGCCAAACTCCGCACGGATTTTAATATTACCAGCGGTTTCCAGGTCTGGGACATCCCGCGGATTAAGTTAAAATCCAAGATGAAAGAATACTATATCCAGGCAAAAATTCCCGTGGCCCGCTACCACATGGTCGATGACCCGGAAGGCTGTGTTGCATTTGCAAATAAGGTCGGCTATCCTATCGTCGCCAAACCAGATAACGGCGTAGGCGCATCCCACACCTTTAAGCTGGAAAACGAACACGAACTCCGCCGCTTTTTTGAACTGAAATGGCCGAATACCCAGTACATTATGGAAGAATATATTAACGGTGAGGTCAACTCCTATGATGCTATAATCGACTCCAACGGTGAGCCGATGTTTGAAACCGGCAATGTTTCCCCGATTTCCATTATGGATATTGTCAATCACAATGACAACTCCATTTACTATATCTTAAAAACCCTGCCGGAAGACACACGGGCTGCCGGACGTGCTACCGTAAAAAGCTTCGGCGTAAAAAGCCGCTTCGTCCATTTTGAATTCTTCCGTCTGACCAAGGATCAGGAAGGTCTTGGAAAAACCGGGGATCTTGTCGCGCTGGAAGTCAATATGCGCCCGAGCGGCGGATTTACCCCCGATATGATTGACTTTGCCCACAATACGGATGTCTATAAGATCTGGGCGGATATGATTGCCTTTGACCGATCCACCATGCCCATCGGCAAACACCACTACTGTGCATTTGCCGGGCGGAGGGACGATAAAGATTTTGCCATGAGCCACACGGACATTTTGGAAAAATACGGCGCACAGATTAAAATGATTGACCGTATCCCTGACGCACTTTCTAACGCCATGGGAAATCAAATGTATGTGGCTATCTTTAACTCCCAGAAAGAAGTGGATGACTTCTACCAGGATATCTTAGCCCTTCGCGCCAGCCAGCAATAAAAGCATTTGTTGCTGTTCACATGTTCGCAGCAGCAAGCGTTCATACTTTGTTCAAAAATCATTTAAAAAACATTTACACACAAATCATGATTTCTTCATGATTTACCGATATACTTTAACCATAGCAAAGAGAGAGATAAAAACAATCCTTTTTGTTAAAACTAACTGCTTACAAGATTTTTTTCATAATACTCGGGCTGATTAGAGATAATCAGCTCTCCTCCCTTTTTCTAAAGTAAGAACCTCTTCTTTACGGAGAGGTTCTTTTTTGATGCTTTTTATTCTTTTTATTCATTTTACAGCTTTTATCTTTTTTACGGCTTATCCATTTTTAATTTTGGGGTTTTACCGTTTGCTTTTTCCATCTTTTGTTCTTCTCTACTCATAATCCACGGCAATAGCTATGGCATTTTTATTGGTCAGGCTGCCTTCATAGCTGATTTCCAATGCTTCTCCAACTTCATAATCGGTAGCAAATACATTTTCTCCTAAAGGAAAGGTAAGGGGTGTTCCGTCTGCGGTGCTTATCGTTACCGATGTATCGCTTGCCTGTACCAAAGTTCCGCGCATGGAATAATAAGTTGCCTCTGCATCTCCGGATGCCTTTTCCATAACTACCCGGAGCGCCTTTCCATCCGACAGACCTCCCATATATGTAATTTCTGCATTTTCACCGACCTGAATTCCCTCGCCGCCATCCACAATCTGAGCGATTGCCGTAGAAAAACGATAGGTTTTCCCGCTTCCTGCCTCAATCGTAATCGTTTTTGCATCTGCCTTCTGGACAACACCAAAAACAACCGGGTCCATATCGCCGACCATGGCCATCGAGGTTATTATCAGATAAGACTCGGCTTTTATCGCCTTGGCATCGTCCGTATCTTCCTCATCTTCATTCATAAAAACAACCTGAATCTCATCTCCTTCTCCAATTTCCAGATCGCTCTCCGTATCCGCATCTTTAATATCAAACCGATATTCCAATTCATCCTGGCCTTTAAGGGTAATAATATTCTTTTCCACCTTCGTTACCCGGCCGGTCACTGCTTCCTTTTCTATTTTTGCCGTTGTTTCTTCCTGGGTAGTTTCCTCGGATGTTTCTTTCGTTTCCTTTTCTTCTTTTTCGCCTTCTTTATCTTGTGCAGTACTTTCTTCCTCTTCCTGCCCACTGCTTTCTTCGGCCTGAACCGTCGTTTCCGCCGCAGTTGTTTCTGTGGTTTTTGAGGAACATGCCGTACTGCCCAGAAGCAGGCAGGCAGCTGCTAAAATCAAACAGGTTCTTTTCATACAATTATTTCTCCTTTCTGTTCCTGTGTACATATTGTACACGATAAAACTTAAGAAAACGAAAGGAATTTTATTAATTTACTTTTAGTTTATCCAAAAAATTCTGCCATTCCTGCCAGCATTTCCTACAAAAAGTACAAACTTCCGCCGCCGATTAGACGGCATCCGTTCAGGTATTCCAAGTGCGTCCCACTTCCTGAGCCAGAGTAAATATTTGTCAGCAGACTAACGAACAAAAGTGTTCTTTCTGCGGCGAAAAAGAAGAAACAAATATCCCAAAACCGGCAGAAGCACTACAAAGGATACACTGTAAGCCACAATGCGTCGAAACAGCTTCCATGAAAATGTTTTTTCTTCTGGTGATACAGCCAAAGGTACAGCGCCCTCGGTTACTTTCTCCGCCTCAACTTCCTCCGTCCGGCTCTCATCTTCTTCAAAAGCCTGCGGCAAAATCGCAGAAACGGCTGCCGTATATATGGCTTCCCACTGCTCCTGTTCCGTTTCCGGATAGATAACTGTTCCCCCGTATTCCACCAGGTAATCACAGACCAGCCTTCTTCCGCAAGCCAGGGCATCCCGGTAAGCCACCCCACAAACATTATAGCTTTCTCCGTTCCAGATAATTGAATCAATATGGTAACTGTCCGGAGCACAGCCCACCGATTCCAAAAGCCCCTGCTGATGCTCCAGCAAAAACCCCAGAGCATCTTCCTTAGGCACTTCCATCTCCTGTAAATGATAAGTTTCCGCATCATAATCGCAAAATCGTAAAGGAATCTGAAACTGATTATCCCAATAAGAATGCAAAACCGTCATGGAACCCTTTAAAAGTTCCCCCTCGCCATACCTTCCGGATTCCTCATCCTCATCCTTATAGCTTAAACTTTCCGGAATCTGCCCGCTATGTTCAACTTTCTGGTAAATCGCCGTTTCCGAAATCCACTCCTCTTTTTCCGGAAGGGTCAGCCAAACCGGCTGGCAGCTTTCTAACCAGTACACCTGCCCATTTTCAGCCGTGAGTTTTTCCGGACTCCCATCGCCGGAAACTTCCTCTGTGGAATAATAAAAAAGCAGCTTATCGCCATTGCTTCCTATTTCCTGATCACCAATCTGCGTTTCCCTGTCCAGCCATGCTTCCCGTCCCTCTGCACAAACTTCCATCGAAATCTGAGCATCTTTCTGCTCTTCTGCACCGGCTTTTGTATCTGCCTGTTCTGCTTCTTCTGCTCGTGTTCCTTCTGCTTCTTCTGCTGTTCGTGTTCCCTCTGCTTCTGCTGCTGTTCGTGTTCCCTCTGCTTCTGCTGCCTGTATGTTATCTGTCCAGAAGAAAGAAAAGGACAAGAAAAAGAAAACAGCCAAAGCTTTTCGGCGCTTTCTCTGCACCAGCGTCAGCAAAACTCCACTCCCCGAAAGGAGAAACAACACCGCAAATACACAGCCTCCTCGTTCCCCCGTTTTAGGCAGAGTATCCATCCTATCTCCCTTATTCGCCCTCTTTTTCTGGACAATCGAAGGTGTGGCATATTCTGCTTCAATCCATCCCATACGCAAAAGTGCCTGCGGAACAGGTTCTTCCTCAACAGTAAAAGCCTCTGTTGTTTCTTCCGGTATAGATGGAGGAGGCGTTATAACCTTCCCACGCCCTCCTCCTGGCCTTTTAGGTGTGGACGGCGGAGGTGTTTCTTCTGGTAATGTTTCTTTAGGGGGTGTTTCTTCTGGGGGCGTTTCTTCCGGCGGCGTTTCTTTCGGCAGCGTTTCCTCTGGAGTTGTTTCTTCTGGAGTTGTTTCTTCTGGAGTTGTTTCCTCGGGCGGCGTTTCCTCTGGAGTTGTTTCTTCTGGGAGCGTTTCTTTCGGCAGCGTTTCCTCAGGTGTTGTTTCTTCCGGAGTTGTTTCCTCGGGCGGCGTTTCCTCTGGAGTCGTTTCTTCGGGAGTTGTTTCTTCCGGCGGTATTTTATAATTTTTTACCGTAAATTGATAAAGTGAATAATCGTCCGTTTCCTGTGTTTCTATTTTTTCAACTTCACTTGTCAGCCAGATAATTTTTTTCTTTTTTAATCGCATAATTTTTTTGACAAGTTCCTTTTCTCTTTCTTTTGCATCCCCTTCCTCCACCTTCTCATCGGTCTTATTTTCTTCTATTCCACTTTCTTCAGCTTGATTGTCTTCTTCCCTGTTATTTCCTGCCTTGTCATCTACTGCTTTATCTTCTTCTCTATTGTCTTCCGCCTTATTATCTTCTTCCCTGTTTTCCTCCTTCTCTTCCATCGCTTCCTCTTCTGCATCGCTGCTGCTGGCCGTTCCACCCAAAAAAGCATTCACCTTATTTACCTGAAAAACACTCCGCTGTATTTTCTTCTCCTGTACTTCTCCTCCTGCCTGCCGGGAAACAAGAAATACTTTTTCAATCTCCGCTTCTCCTTCATGTTCCCCATGGGGCAGATAGCCGGGAGCGGGGCTTATTTCCCGGAAGGTATAGCCATAAATCAGATGGATGAACTGCTGGTAAAGTAAATCCCTCTCTTCTTCCATCTGTTTTCGCCCGCTGCCGTCCATACTGTGAAAATCACATTTCCTGCTGCACTCCTCCACACATTCTTCCCATACCTTATACGCCTCCTGTTCCAGAATTTCTCTGTAAGCTTCATCGCTTCCCTGGTAGTTGATTTCCGGCTCGGGATGGCCGCTGCAATAGGTTTTTTCGTAGAGGTATTCTTTTTTATCCCAGTGTTCTAAGTATCCGTCTTCATCGGTAATTTCCGGGCCGCAGTTCGCCTTCCAGCCCTTCCAGGTCTTAATCTGACTCCGGTCTAAATCCGTTTTCTCCAGCTGCTTTTCATCAAAATACTCCAACGGCTGAAAGCTTACACCGGAAATCGGCTTGAGCGTATCTCCGTCAATTTTTTCCAGACCAACCCCATAAAGTGTATGAAACGTTTCCTGATGGCGGTAATGCAGAACCTCCGGCATCTCCCATTTTCCGGAAAGTTCCGGTTCTGTCACCTGCAGCTTAAAATAGCAGCTCCAGTTCGTCTTACATTCAACCGCCGATGCCAAGTGCTGAAAGAAGGAATAATACTTTGGCCCTACAATATAAACCAGACCAATCGGCATCGCCTTATCCAGAAACGTTCCCTCCTTCGCCCTCCCAGTAATGGAAATCGTTCCTTCTTCTGCTTTCTCCGCATAAAAGACCACCTGATCTCCCTGCCATTCATAGTTCCATCCCTCCGGCATTTCAAAGATAAAGTCCTTGACTGCCTCTGATTTTCCATCCAGGCCAAAGCTGATACGGCAGTTCCCTTCCGAATTTCTGTAAACGGCCCAAACCGGGGCTTTTTCTTTATATTTTGAGGCAAAGGAAGGGACAAACGGGCTTTCATCTCCGTAATAGGCTTCAATGGTTTCACAGATCTTCTCGGTTGCCTCCTGGCACTGGGCTAAAATCTCCTCCCCCGGAAATTCATACCAGTCTTCAATATGGGCGTACACCTTTTCCATCTCCTTGCGGAAATGATTTACGCCTTTCCAGCTTGTAGAGGTTATCCCCCACACCGCTGCCTGTCCGGCAATATAAACCCCCGGGTGCAGTTCCACCGCTTCTCCCCGGATCATCCCGCAGCACTGCAGAACCAGAGAAACCAGTTCATATTCCTGTTCATCCAAATAAGTGCTCTCTCCGTATTCCTCACTTACCTCGCTGCCGTCAAGATTTGCCAGAAGATGCTTTTCCCGCTCAACACAAAACAGGGGCGTCCCGTCACTTTTAATCCAGTAAAGCAGATCCGAGCGCAGCGGACTTCCATAAAAGGCAAAGTTTCCGTTCTTAATAATGCTGCTGTCCTTTAACTTTCGGATCATAAAGTTCTCTGCCCGGGCGGTAACATTTCCTGAAAAAAATGCACCGCAGGGCGACAGTGTCAGTACCAGCACAAGGATAAACACCACGCCGGCCTTCCATTTTCGACATCTTTTTACCTGTTTCTGCTTCATCTTACTATCTCCTTTCCGCAATCCGCGGATAAGAAGAGCTTTTTATTCTGTTTTCAACGTACCTTAATCTCTGGAATTTACCTGGTTCAGAACAAACCAGATGCCGTTTCCGGCAGGCGGTATAAGAAGGATACCGCCATAAAGATAGTATAACACCCATCCCCCAAATTTGCAAGCACTATTTCCAAAATTTTACTTTTATCAACTTTCATTTGCCCCCATCTTTCCAAACACCATCTGGCACAGTCTTACATATTCCTGATAAGGCGGCAAATCTTTCAGTTCAGCAAGGCGTTCGGCTACGCCTAAGTAGTACCATCCATGCTGTTCCTTCCGCTTTTCATTAAATCGATCCCAAATCTTCTCCCCAAAAAGAAAGTAATCCCGTGCCGTACAGCGGACATTGCTGAGTTTGTCCCCCAAAACCACAATCTTTTCCTCTCTCGATGCACTTTTGAGATGTTCAAGTGTGTCACTTTTTCTCTCTTTCCAGCCTTTGGTCTTATCTTCCGTTTCTGCGGCCACCAGGTCTGCCACCCTGCTTCCAAACTCGGCTTTCAGCTTCTCTCTGGATACGCCTGCATCTTCCATAACATCGTGCAGAAGCGCTGCTGCTATTAGTTCCTGATCCTCGGTAATCGAAGCTACAATCACCGCTGCTTCTAATGGATGCGTAATATAGGGAATAGCTGTCCCCTTCCGCACCGCCCCCCTGTGGGCGCGCTCTGCAAATGCCGCTGCTTTCTTAACCATCTTACTTCCCCCATCCCCAAACAAACACCTGCACCTCGTAGTTTCTCTTTACATCTGTCCCCATCATGTAACTGCCTTGCCGATCTCACTGATCATTCTCAGCTCCATGAACTATAACTCCATCATAACATATCCTTCTTTAATTTAGAAGAAAAACTTGTAAGATTTCTTCTTTTCTGCTATGCTATTGATATTAATTTTCCAAAAGGGTATTCTATCATTAAGATATTAAAGAAAGAAGTGTTAGAAAATCTTTTCCCGCTTCTTTACAATTACAGGAGGAACATTATGAATACATCACAAAATCCACATTCACGCGCAGCTTCCAGCCGCCGCGAATCTGCACAGGCCAAAGGCGGATTCGGTGAATGGACGGAAATTCTTTTGTTTTATTTGCTGCCTTTTTTAGTGTTTAACGGAATTTTATTCGTTCTTGTTGCATCAAAACCCAAAATCAATATTCAGGTTGCCAATACCAAAGACTACAAGACAACCACGGCTTCCATTACCATAGAATCCCTCTTTCCGGTAAAAGAGTTTGTTTCTTCACAGGAAGGTACGCCCCTGCCTTTAACGGAAACAAAAAAAGGGCAGTACACTGCCGATATTGTGCGCAACGGCGTTATCGAAATCTATGCCAAAGCTTTAAATGGGATGTCCGTTACCAAATATGAACATGTCAATATCCTGGACGATGTAGCCCCGCTTGTGGGCGAAACCTACAGCATCCAGGACGGAATTTTAACGATGGCCTTAGAGGACAGCCAGTCCGGTGTGGATTTCCAGTCCGTCTTTGCCGCCACCCCATCCGGTCAGACCCTTCTTCCCCTCTCTGCGGATCGGCAAACCGGTGTGCTCACCTTTCCCATGGAAGAAGAACTTCTGATAATTTATGCCAATGATCTGGCGGGCAATGGGATGCAGGCTACATTCAGCACCCATATTGAAACCTTAAGTCCCGGAGCAGTCCCGTCCGCCCCATATCCGGCACAGGCCGACGGTACCTCTGCCGCAGAAAATGCCGCTTCTATGGAAGGTTCTGTTTCTATGGATAATACTGCTTCTGCTGAAGGTTCTGTTTCTATGGATAATGCTGCTTCTGTCAACGGTTCTGTTTCTACGGATAATGCTGCTTCTGTCAACGGTTCTGTTTCTAGCGAAGGCATCACCGAAAACGCAGCAGCTTCGGAACCTGCCCAGACCGCCCCAACACAGCAGTCTTCCCTTGAACAGACAACGTCCGCAGACGAAGACGAAATTATCATTCATATTCGCACGGATGAATAAAAAATTCATCCGTGCTGTTCTCTGAACAACCTGCCCGTATCATGAAACTAATACCGTGCGTAAAGCCTTGCCATCCTCCGCGCTCTCTGGCAGATTTCATTGGTCAGTTCGCCCTCCTTCATCCGCCATTTCCAGTTCTTTCCCAGGGTTGAAGGTTCATTGATCCGGGCATCGGTTCCCAGCCCCAGGTAATCCTGCACCGGAATAATGGCAAGGTTTGCCACGCTGGCTAAAGCAAGTCGGATAAAGTCCCAGTTGACCCACGGACCGTCGCCGTTTCGCCCGTTGATGTATTCCAGCGCCATAAAACGATCCTGCTCCGGCATCTTTTCAAACCAGCCGCGGAGCGTGTCGTTATCGTGAGTTCCGGTGTATACCACACAGTTTTTCGTGTAGTTATGCGGAAGATAGGCGCTCTCTTCCTTGCAGTCAAAGGCAAATTCCAGAACCTTCATCCCCGGAAAACCGGTTTCTTCCACCAGCTTGAGCACACTGGGGGTAAGAAATCCCAGATCCTCGGCAATAATCGGAAGGTTCTCGGTTGCAAAATACTTCTTCATCATCCGGAAAATGGAAATACCAGGCCCCTTCTCCCAGGTTCCCTCCGTGGCATCCTTATTCCCATAAGGAATCGAATAGTATTCGTCAAAGCCCCGGAAATGATCGACCCGCACCACGTCGTAAAGTCTAAAGCTGTATTCCATCCTCTTCATCCACCAGGCAAAATCCGTCTTCTTATGATATTCCCAGCAGTACAGCGGGTTTCCCCAGAGCTGTCCGGTTTCGGAAAAGGCATCCGGCGGGCATCCGGCTACAGCCACCGGGAGATTTTCTTCATCAAACTGAAAAAGTTCCGGATGTGCCCAGGCATCTGCACTGTCAAAAGCCACATAAATCGGAATATCCCCGATAATCTTAATCTCGTGTGCATTGGCATAGGCTTTCAGCCTTTTCCACTGTTCCTGGAATTTTAGCTGCTGGAACTGATAGAACATAATTTCATTTTCCAGCTTCTGCGCAAAGGATTTTACGGCGTCCGGCTGATGAAGGCGGATGGGCTTATCCCAGTTTATCCACGGTTCCCCGTCATAGTCGTTTTTAATGGCCATGTAAAGACAGTATTCCCTGGTTTCCGCTGTCAGGCTCTTAGCAAAATATTTCTTCGCTTTGTTTTTTCCATTCTTTTCCATCCAGCGCTCAAAAGCCAGCTTCAGCAAGGGAAAACGGTTCTGGTAAAGCTTATCGTAAGAAATATAGCGTCGGTTGTCCCCAAAATCCGCCCGGTCACACTCTTCTTTTGTCAGCAGTTCTTCCTCAATGAAAGCCTCCAAATCGATAAAATAAGGATTCCCGGCAAATGCCGAAAACGACTGGTAAGGGGAATCCCCATAGCCGGTCGGCCCTAACGGCAGGATCTGCCAGTACTTCTGTCCTGCCCTCTGCAAAGTATCAATAAAATCATAAGCTTCCCCGGAAAACGCCCCGATCCCGTAACGGGAGGGAAGGCTGGACACCGGAAGAAGCATTCCGCACTCTCTCATCCTAATATTCTCCTTTTCCCTGTATTTTCATTACTGTTCGCATATGCACAGCAATGTATTTTCTCTTTTTTGTTTATCCTGTTTTATTTCCCATTTTCTTTCCAACATTCCTTCATTTGCGCCAAATAACATACTGGCATCCCTGATTTCCCATTATACCATTCTTTCCCCGGTGCCGCAAGCTTCCTTCCTGTACTGTTTCGGCGTCATCCCGTATTTTCGCTTAAATAACCGGTTAAAATAAGAGGGCTGGTCAAAGCCGGTATTCTGTGCGATTTCCGATATGCCCGCCTCCCCGTGCGCAAGCTGGTGGGAAGCCATAATCAGGCGGTAATCATTCAGGTATTCGACAAAGGAGCTTCCCATGTGCTGGCGGAAAAACCGCATAAAATGTGAAGGGCTGTAGCCGCAGAGCCCCGCCATCTCCTGAATCGTTAAATTTTCCCCGTAGCGGACTTCGATTTCCTTTAACACATGCTTAATCTTTTTATTTTGCTTCATTTCCAGAGCATTTCCCTTTTCTCCGAAGAGGGCATCCTTCCCTCCTTCCTGGCTCTGCTGCATATTTCCCAAAATTAAAAACAAAAGCTGAAAAAAAATCCCCTTAATCGCCAGAGGATAACCGTAAGGGCGGCTGTCCGAAAGATCATCTAAAAAGCCAATGCCCTTCTGCAGTTTTTCATATTCCCCGTTTCCCCTTTTCCACACAAAGGACTGCGGCCCGTCCTCCGAAAGCAGGGGCATTAAAAATTCCGAAGAACAGTTGTCCGGCAGTGCAGGCATAAGCATATCCAGCCTAAAAATAATATTTTCATATTCCATGGAAAAACCCGGCTTCTGTCTTATACTGTGGAGTTTTCCGGGAAATACTATCACCAGATCTCCTTCATCGACGGCGCAGGAACACTGTTCTAAACTGACCATCCCGTTTCCCTTTTTTATAGAAATCAGTTCCATCTCCTGATGCCAGTGCAGAGGAACCAGGCGAAAATCTTTGGGGATGCTGCAAAGATAGATATTGTAAGGAAACCGCGTATCCGCATGAATCTTTTCTTCACGGCGGTTTTCATATTGAAGGATATTCATAAGCTTTTCCTTTCCTTGCCGTATTACTTTATTTCATGATTGTATTGTACTATTATCGGTCAGGATTTTGCAAGTTTTTCTTTTTCTTTTTTTGTATAATGTTTGTATCGTGTTACTGTTCACGTAGGTCTGCGCACTTGCTGCGCTGACCGTATGTTAAACTGGGCCAGTGAGCAAAAATCCCATCGACAAAGACGATTTTCATGGATTTTTGCCCGTTACTGTGAACGTGTGAACAGTAACTGTATCGTGTTACTGTTCATGCACTTGTACGGTAACAGCATTCCATCATAAATCATAACGATAAAAACACATGAACCTTTATCAACATGTAAACCTAATCAAGGAGGTATGATTTCATGACAACAGCACAGCAGACGACGGATAAACAAACCATAGAAAATACGCTTCGCACCTTATGTAAAAAAGAAATTTCGCAGTGCACTGCCGAAGAACTTTACGGCGGACTTCTCTGCTTAACCCAGGACATGGCCGCCAAACGGGTCAGCACGGAGGGAAAGAAAAAACTTTACTATATTTCCGCCGAATTCTTAATCGGCAAACTCCTTTCCAATAACCTGATTAACCTCGGTATTTTTGACCAGGTAAAGGAACTTCTTGCCCAAAACGGAAAATCATTAAGTGAAATCGAAGAGATTGAACCGGAACCTTCCCTGGGAAACGGCGGTCTGGGACGACTGGCTGCCTGCTTTTTGGATTCCATCGCTACCCTGGGTTTAAACGGCGACGGTATCGGATTAAATTATCATTTTGGGCTTTTTAAGCAGGTATTTTCCAATAATCTTCAGCAGGAAACACCGAATCCCTGGATGGATAATCCTTCCTGGCTGACAAAGACCGAGGTAAGCTATCCGATTTCTTTTAAGAACTTTACCTTAAATTCCCGGCTCTATGATATCCAGGTCACCGGCTACAATAACCGCACCAACAAGCTGCATCTCTTCGATGTGGAAAGCGTTGACGAAAACCTGGTTTCGGGGGATTCTATCACCTTTGACAAGGAAAATGTTCCAAAGAACCTGACCCTCTTCCTCTATCCGGACGACAGCGACGAGGCCGGACACCTGCTTCGGATTTACCAGCAGTACTTTATGGTCAGCAATGCTGCCCGCCTGATTTTAGATGAATGTACGGCAAAGGGATGCAATCTCTACGATCTTCCCGACTATGCCGCAATCCAGATTAATGACACACACCCGACCATGGTCATCCCGGAACTGATCCGCCTGCTTATGGAAAGGGGCATGGATATGGACAGCGCCATTGAGGTAGTGTCGAAAACCTGCGCCTACACCAACCACACGATCTTAGCCGAAGCTCTGGAAAAATGGCCAATTTCCTACCTAAAGCAGTGTGTTCCGCAACTCGTCCCGATTATTGAAATCTTAGACGACAGGATTCGCCGCCGTTTTGAGAACGAAGATGTTGCTATTATCGACCGCGGGGACAGGGTACACATGGCACACATCGATATCCACTACGGATTTGCGGTAAACGGCGTTGCCGCCCTGCACACCGATATTTTAAAAAACAATGAATTAAATGCATTTTACCAGCTTTACCCGGAGAAGTTCTCCAACAAAACCAACGGCATTACCTTCCGTCGCTGGCTTCTGCACTGCAACCCGAAGCTGACCGCCCTGATCACCGAACTGATTGGCGACGGCTACAGGCAGGATGCATCCCAGTTGGAGAAACTATGGGAATTCCGGGATGATGAAAAGGTTTTAAACCGGTTAATGGCAATTAAAAAAGAAAATAAACAGGCGCTTGCCGACTATGTACAGGAAAAGCAGGGTCTGGTTCTGGACGCCGATTCCGTATTTGATATTCAGGTTAAGCGTCTTCATGAGTACAAACGCCAGCAGTTAAACGCGCTTTACCTGATTCACGAATATCTGGAAATCAAGCGCGGAAAACGCCCGGCTGCACCGGTTACGGCAATCTTCGGTGCCAAGGCTGCACCGGCCTACACTATTGCCAAAGATATCATCCACTTAATCCTCTGCCTGCAGGAACTGACGGAAAATGACCCTGAGGTAAGCCCATGGCTGCGGGTTGTGATGGTTGAAAACTATAATGTTACGCTGGCGGAAAAACTCATCCCGGCCTGCGATATCTCTGAACAGATTTCCTTAGCTTCCAAGGAAGCAAGCGGCACGGGAAATATGAAGTTTATGTTAAATGGAGCCGTTACTTTGGGAACCGACGACGGAGCCAATGTGGAGATCCATGAACTGGTCGGCGACGAAAATATTTATATCTTCGGCGACTCCAGCGAAGAAGTGATTAAACGCTACCATGAGGCAAGCTACTGTTCAAAGGATTATTATGAAAAAGACGAAGAATTAAAAGAAGCCGTAGACTTTATGATCAGCGAAACCATGCTGGAGATTGGTTCAAAAGAGCATCTGGTGCGGCTGTATAATGAATTGTTAAATAAAGACTGGTTTATGACCTTCCCGGATTTTAAGGACTATGTAAAGACCAAAAACCAGGCACTAACCGATCACCAGGACAAAAAAGCCTGGGCAAAGAAAATGCTGAAAAACATCAGCCAGGCAGGTTACTTCTCTTCGGATCGGACGATTGAAGAATATAACCGGGATATCTGGAAACTGTAACCATCAAAAGAATAAAGCCAAAAAACAATAAAAAATAAAAGGGGCTGCATCCATAAAACATAAGATGCAAAGCCCCTTTTCCTATTTCTTTATACGAACATCCATCTGCTGCACAGGAATAACGATCCCTTCCCGGTCAAATGCAAGCTTTATCTGTTCTAAAAGTGCAAATTTCGCTGCCCAGTAATCCTCTGTCCTTGTCCAGACACGGGCGCTTAGGCTTATCGCATTATCTCCCAGTTCCGTAACAAAAACCTCCGGCATCCGGCCTTCTTCGTGGAATACAGCCGGATGAACATCAATAATAGCAAAAACAATATTCTTCGCCTTTAATAAATCGCATTCATAGCCGATATTTACCGGAATATCCAGCCTTCGCTGAGCTTCTGCCGTGACATTGGTTATGGATGAATTCGCCAGACCTCCATTGGGAATAACAGCCATCTTATTATCAAAGGTCAAAAGATGCGTGTAGATTAAACCAATATCCTGCACCGTCCCCTCCAGCGTCGGCGTGACGATGTAATCACCCACCTTAAAGGGTTTGCAGACCAGAATAACAATCCCTCCGGCAAAATTAGAAAGGCTTTCCTGAAGCGAAAGGGCCACGGCTACCCCGGCCGAGCCGATAACGGCGACAATGGAAGCCGCATTAAAACCCAGCTTCTCCGCGATAATCAAAGCCAGAAACGTATACAGACACACCGTAACCAGGGAAATTAAAAACTTATGAAGCCCCAGCTCCATCTCCATCCGTTCAAAACTCTTCGAGAGCATGGCTTTCAGCCAGCGGATCAGGCGCAGACCGATAACAAGAAGCAAAAAAATATAGAGAAGCTGACCTCCAAATTTCAGCAGCCCCGGAATCCGGGACTGCATCATCTCACTGATATTCATGGATGGGAGAACCGCCGCAGACGAACGGTACACCGCCGTCATTTCTTAGCCGCCGGCGCTTTTGCCCCTGCAGCCTTCTTCGCCGGTGCGGCCTTCTTCTCCTCTTTTCCTGAAACTTCTGTCTTTGCTGTACTTTCTGCCTTCGCCGGTGCAGCCTTCTTCTCCTCTTTTCCTGCCTTTACTGTACTCCCGGCCTTAGCTTCTTTCTTTACCACCTTTGCCTTCGCCGAAGATTTTTTCACGGTCTTTGCTTCTGCCAGTTTTTCCGCCGCCTTTTTCACTGCCGGTTTCTTTTCCTCTAACGGTGTACAGCTAAAGATGGTTACGCTCATCGCCGGAATATGGATTTCTATCGAATAATCCCTTCCGTCCCACTCCATGGCCTTGGCCGTTTTTGCCCGGGCATTGGCTGAGCCTGCACCGCCGAAACGCTCCTCTTCACTGCCAAAAATCTCTTTGTATTTTCCGTAGAACGGCACGCCTACACGGAAAGCTTCATGCTCAATATTGTCAAAATTGCAGACAAAGAGCAGGGTTTCTTCCGGCTTTTTGGTCTTGCGCACGAACATGGCAAGGCTTTCTTCGTGGTAGGTACAGTTGATCCACTGGAAGCCCTCCGGATAATAATCCTCCTGATACATCGCCGGATGTTCACGGTAGAAGGTATTTAACGCCTTGACATAATCCTGAAGCTGTTTGTGCAATGGGAACTGCAGCAAATCCCAGTCCAGATCGTCATTTTCATTCCACTCATGCACCTGGCCGAATTCCTGACCCATGAACAGAAGCTTCTTGCCGGGATGTCCCATGTAAAAGCCATAGGCAGCACGCAGGTTCTGTGCCTTTTTCTCCAGGGAATCCCCGGGCATCTTGCCAATCATCGAAGCCTTTCCGTGCACCACCTCATCATGGGAGAATACCAGAATAAAGTCTTCGCTGTAGGCATAGAGCATACTGAAGGTTAAGGAACCATAATTATTCTTGCGGAAATATGGGTCGCACTTCATGTAATTTAAGAAGTCATTCATCCAGCCCATATTCCACTTATAGTCAAAGCCCAGGCCGCCGTCCTTGGCTGCCCCGGTGATCTGCGGCCAGGCCGTGGATTCCTCGGCAATCAGAAGCGCTCCGTTTTTGCGCCCTTTAAATACGGTGTTTAAATGCTTTAAGAACTCTACGGCTTCCAGATTTTCGTTCCCGCCATACATATTCGCTACCCATTCGCCGTCATTCTTTCCATAGTCCAGATACAGCATCGAGGCCACGGCGTCCATGCGGATTCCGTCGGCGTGGAATACCTCTGCCCAAAAGATCGCATTGGCAATCAGGAAATTGCTCACCTGCGGGCGTCCGTAATTGTAAATCAGCGTGCCCCAGTGTGGATGTGCGCCCTGCCGCGGATCGGCATGCTCATAGACACAGGTTCCGTCAAAACAGGCCAGGCCGTGCGCATCCCTTGGGAAATGTGCGGGCACCCAGTCTAAGATAACACCGATTCCCTGGCTGTGCATATAGTCCATAAAATACATAAAATCATCCGGTGTTCCGTAGCGGCTGGTCGGCGCGTAATAGCCCGTAACCTGATAACCCCAGGAGGCATCCAGAGGATGTTCCATTACCGGGAGAAGTTCGATATGGGTGTAGCCCATCTCCTTCACATAATCCGCCAGCTTCACGGCAATCTCACGGTAATTGTAAAACTCGGAACCGGTAACCTCCGTTCCGTCCTCATCCACCAGAATATTCTTCCGAATCCAGGAGCCAAGATGCACCTCATAGATTGCTAATGGCTTATCCTTCGTATCCTGCGCGGCCCGATCCTTCATCCACTGCTGATCCGTCCAGGAATACTGGCTTAAATCCCATACTACAGAAGCATTATTCGGACGCAGTTCACAGTAGTTGCCATAAGGATCGGCTTTTAACATCGGTTCGCCTTTGCGGTTTTTTATCTCATACTTATAAATGCAGCCTTCCTTAAGCCCTGGAATAAACAGTTCAAAAATCCCGGAATCGTCCAGCCTGCGCATCTGATGGCGGCGTCCGTCCCACAGGTTAAAATCGCCGACAACACTTACCCGCATGGCACAGGGTGCCCACACGGCAAAGTATACGCCGCTTGTCCCCTGCATCGTCATCATGTGCGCACCCATCTTCTCATAAATCATGTAATGGATACCCGCATCAAACTTCTTGATATCGTTCTCGGTTATTGCTGGTGCAAATGCATAGGGATCGACAAACTCCTCGACAGTGTCATTATCATAGACCACTTCATAGGTGTACTTGGGAATCGTCTTTCCGGGAATAAGCGCCACAAAAACTCCCTGGTAACTGCCGTCCGGATCTGCCTCTTCCATCGCATAATGCTTTCCGTTCGACAGCTTTATACTCACCTGCTTTGCTGTGGGAATCAATGCCTGGATAAGTATTCCTTCCTCTGTCACATGAGGGCCTAAAAGCCCATGAGGATTGGCTGATTCTGAATAAACCAGTTCCTCAATCCCCGCCCAATCCAATAAATCGTATACTGTTTTTTCCATTATAGTGCCCCCTTACTCCCTTTTTTGGTTAAATCCTTTGTATAAGGTATATTTTACCATTGTTAACGTTGAATAGCAATGTTTTCTTTCGCTCTTTCTTTATTCGTTACGGTTCATGTTCCTTTTCACACCGGCGATAATAAGCCAGCAGCAGATCCACCATCCGTCCATAGCTTTTTACCCCCTCGCTCTGGCTGTTTGCTTTTAAGTACGTATCGTTGACCTTGGTGGAAACTTCGGCAACAGGGCCTTCATATTGTTTCCAGAATTGATTGTTTGTATGTAAATCCGTTAATGCACAGTCCGGAAGAAATAAATAAACCTCTGCGGCGGCATCCGGATTCTGGCGGTAGAGCGCATTGACCGCATAGATAAAACCGGAGAGATATCCGCTGTAGCGGGAGAATGCCGCATCCGAGCCGACACAGGCCAGATAACCGATAAAATTTGCCTCATCCTCCCGCATAAAACCTCTTAGATGAGAAAGTTCATGGCAGGCAGTGTGCAAAATATTATAATCCGTCATATCCCCGTTATAGTTTGCTTCAATGGTAAACGGCGAATAAATACCGGAAAGCGACTGGTAAGAAAGAATTTCCGACACAAAAAGAGGTTTTGGCCGGGGATAAAAACCGGAAAGCTGCGGATAACTCTGCCCCAGCTTTTTCATATCTTCCCTGGCCTGGCGGGAGAAAATACTCCTTTTTATCACTTTATTTGCCTGCCTGCTTTCGCCTGCCCTAGATGCTGTTCCTGATTCTTCTTTATTTTCAGCTTCCTTATCCGTGGCTGCTTCCTTTACTTTTTCGGCAAGAAAGATACATAATTCTTTTAATTCATCCTCCGAAGAAGGGCGAATTTCCAGATTCAAAAAATGAGAAAAGGGAAGGCGGTAATAATTGATTCCGCAGTTCATGGTATAGGAAAATGCCAGAAAACCAAGAAGAAAAACCAGGGACGAAATCAGGTGAAACGGTTTTTTTCGATGCGTTATTCCATACCAAAGACCAAGGGTAAGAAAAAGATAGAGTAAAATTTCCACGACAGAAAAAGGAACAAGGTTCGATAATCCTCCAATCACACAGACAAGCAGCGGATAAATCGTGCTACCATACCACTCGCCAAATCCGTGAACATACCTTGCCGCCAATTGAAAAAAGAACGCCAGAACAAGAAGAATAATTCCTGCTGCAAATTTTTTCTTTTGCTGTCTGTTTTCCATGGACTTCCCCCTTTTTCCGCAGTCTTATTCTTTTGGTTTTTCCTCTTCCTCTTTGGCTACTGTCTGACGTTTGTTTTGCAGTCTTTTTTCGCCGTCTTAATTTCTCTCTTCAGTTTACCTTTTTTTTCATCTTTTTTCCATCCTTTTTTTTCAAAAACCGCTGGTTTTTCTTTCCAATTTGAATAAAAATTCTTAAATTTATGAAAAAAGCCTTGCAGAATCAGAAGATCTCCAATATACTTTTATGTAGTTCGGATGTATTGCATCCAAAAAAAGCGAAAATCGAGGATTGATAAGATGAGTTCTGAAATTCGAAGATTAGGCAGTCCAAGGCGAAACGCTCCTGAACAAAAAAATTTTGAATCGGAAAACTCCGAACCGGAAGATTTTGAACGCCCGGAAAAAGAAAACAGCCTTAAAGCAGAGATTTTAAGCTGGCTGCAGATTCTGGTGACGGCTGCCTGTATTGCCTTTGTATTAAACACCTTTATTATTGCCAACAGCAGGGTTCCCAGCGGTTCCATGGAAAATACGATTATGACCAATGACCGGGTTATCGGCTCACGGCTCTCCTACCGCTTTTCTTCACCCGATCGCGGGGATATCGCCATCTTCCGCTTTCCGGACGACGAATCTATCTACTATGTCAAGCGGGTTATCGGACTTCCAGGAGATACCATCGATATTATTGACGGTGCCGTCTATTTAAACGGATCGGATACGCCGCTAGAAGAACCTTATCTGCGTCAGGAAATGGTGCCGGAAGAACCGATGCATTTTGAAGTGCCGGAAGACTCTTATTTTATGATGGGAGATAACCGAAACCATTCTTACGATGCCCGGTATTGGATGAACACTTATGTTAAACGTGACAAGCTGGTCGCCAAGGTATTATTCCGCTACTGGCCGTTAAATCAGATAGGAAAAGTAGAATAAAACAAAAGAAGCAGAAAAAAAGGGGCTGCCGTCCGCAGGGCAGCCCCTCTTTTTTATCTGTTTTCCTCTATTTTATACATGTTTCACAGCATATCATCCCCTTGTATACAAACAGGTAAAGGTGAACATTTTTTAGAGAAACTGGTTGGTTTCCGGGTTGTAGACGTACTGTATTTTCCCCAATGCGGAAAGAAGTTCTTCCTTCTCCACATCCATCGCCCCGCAAAATTCGTCCAGACTGGCATAGTTATCGCGAAGCTGTGTGTTCACATAGCTTAACAGCATGACCGGGTCTTTGGGAATCATCGAATATTCCCCTCCTTTTCTCTTCCATTATTTTACATAGGCCATCAGTTCTTCCCCGTCCAGGCTCATATCCACGACGATCACGCTTCCCGCCCGCACGTTATCCCCCAAAATCAGACGGGCTGCCAGGGTTTCTACATGCTTTTGCAGGTAACGTTTTAATGGACGTGCACCGTAAACCGGATCGTATCCGCGGTCGGCCACGAAGGTTTTTGCCTGCTCGGTCAAACGGATTTCCAGTTCTCTTTCTGCCAGACGGCGGTTGACATCGGCGAGGAGCAGATCGACGATTCCTCCGATATTGTCCCTGGTCAATGGTTTAAAGAGGATGGTTTCATCCAGCCGGTTTAAGAATTCCGGTCGGAAATGGGCCTGAAGGTCATTCATTACCAGCTTTTCCGCCTCGGCTTTAATCTTTCCTTCCAGGTCAATGCCTTCCAGAAGATACTGGGAACCGATATTGGAAGTCATAATTAAGATGGTATTTTTAAAGTCAACGGTTCGTCCCTGGGAGTCGGTGATTCTTCCGTCGTCAAGAACCTGCAAAAGCACGTTAAAGACATCGGGGTGGGCTTTTTCCACCTCATCAAACAGTACAACGGAATAAGGCTTGCGGCGAACGGCTTCGGTGAGCTGACCGCCTTCATCGTAGCCGACATAGCCTGGAGGTGCTCCTATCAGACGGGATACGGAATGCTTCTCCATGTATTCACTCATATCGATACGAACCATATTGGATTCATCGTCAAAAAGGGCTTCGGCAAGCGCCTTTGCCAGTTCGGTTTTCCCAACGCCGGTCGGGCCAAGGAACAGGAAGGAGCCGATGGGTTTTGTGGGATCTTTAATCCCGGCCTTCGAGCGGATAATGGCTTCGCTGACCTTTTCCACGCCCTCCTCCTGACCAATCACTCTCCGGTGCAGTTCTTCGTCCAGATGCAGGGTTTTGCTTCTCTCACTCTCGGTAAGCTTTGCCACAGGGATTCCCGTCCATTTGGAGATAATCCGGGCAATCTCATCATCCGTTACGCTTTCATGCACCAGGCTTAAATCCTGACTGCGCACTTTTTCCTCCTCGGCGGCAAGTTCTTTTTGAAGCTGCGGAAGTTTACCGTACTGGAGTTCTGCGGCCTTGCTCAAATCATAATTCTGCTGTGCTGCCTGGATTTCCCGGTTGACGGTTTCAATCTCTTCGCGCAGGGAAGAAAGGCGATCCACCGAAGCTTTTTCGTTCTCCCACTGGGCCTTCATGGCGGCAAATTCATCGTGAAGTTCGGCAAGTTCCTTCTGTAAATCAGCAAGACGATCCTGACTTAAGCGGTCGGTTTCTTTCTTTAATGCGGCCTCTTCGATTTCCAGCTGCATGGTCTTTCTGGAAAGTTCATCCAGTTCGGTCGGCATGGAGTCCAATTCCGTCTTAATTAATGCACAGGCTTCGTCCACCAGATCGATGGCCTTATCCGGCAGAAAACGGTCGGAGATATAGCGGGCAGAGAGCGTAGCGGCAGACACCAGGGCAGAGTCCGTGATCTTTACCCCGTGAAATACTTCATAGCGCTCCTTTAAGCCCCGGAGAATGGAAATCGTGTCCTCCACCGTGGGTTCGTCCACCATAACCGGCTGGAAACGCCGCTCCAGAGCCGCGTCTTTTTCAATATACTTCCGGTATTCGTCCAGGGTCGTCGCCCCCACGCAATGAAGCTCGCCGCGGGCCAGCATGGGCTTGAGCATATTGCCCGCATCCATGGAGCCTTCCGTCTTTCCTGCACCGACAATCGTATGCAGTTCATCGATAAACAGGATAATCTGCCCCTCGCTCTTCTTCACTTCCTCCAAAACAGCCTTTAACCGCTCTTCAAATTCGCCGCGGTACTTCGCCCCGGCAACCAGTGCACCCATATCCAGGGCGAACAGCCGCTTATCCTTCAGTCCTTCCGGCACATCGCCGCGGACAATTCTCTGCGCCAGACCTTCCACTACGGCAGTTTTTCCCACGCCGGGTTCACCGATAAGCACAGGGTTGTTCTTTGTCTTACGGGAAAGGATGCGGATAACGTTGCGAATCTCAGCGTCCCTTCCGATAACCGGATCAAGCTTCTGGTTCCTTGCCCGATCAACCAGGTCATATCCGTATTTTTCCAGAGTATCGTAGGTTACTTCGGGGTTATCGCTGACCACCCTCTGATTTCCGCGGACAGTGGAAAGAGCCTTTAAAAAGTTTTCCCGGGTCAGTCCATACTGCCGGAAAAGTTCCTTAATGCTGCGGCTGGGTTCCTTTAACATCGCCAGGAATAAATGCTCGACGGAAACATATTCGTCCCCCATGGCCTTTGCCTCATCCTCGCCGTGGATAAGCACCTTATTTAAATCATTGCTCACATAAAGCTGCCCGCCGCTTACCTTGGGCAGTTTATTTAATGCCTGCTTTACCTCATCTAAGAACTGATTGCCGTTAATATTCATCTTAGTAATCAGCTTTAAAATCAGGCTGTCCTCCAGCATCAGCAGACTGGCAAGCAGGTGTTCCTGTTCCATTTGCTGATTGCCGTATTCGTAGGCCAGCTTTTCACACGCCTGTACGGCTTCGATGGATTTTTGCGTAAATTTATTAATATTCATAAACTGTGCCTCCCTTGCAGATAGAAGTGTTTGTTTTTTTGTTCTATGCGTAATATAACACTTATTATTAGCCATGTCAAGAGGCGAGTGCTAAAAAATAAAATATTTTCCCCATTACCTTATTTAAGAAAGTTTTCGGTTGGTTTTGAAGGTTTAGTTCACTTTTCAATGCCGCTCCTTAATACCTCCCTGTAATATCTGCGTTAAAAACGAAACAAAATCCGATTCCGCTTCTTCTAATGTATGCGTATTTTCATAAATGAAATCATAGGGATAATTCTCCGCTTCATCATCGGAAGCATTTCCCCAGCTTTCCGGCCCGTCACCTGTGCGCTTAATCAGCAGAGTGATACACTTTCCTGCAATCTGCGCCTTAAGTTTATCAATCTCGCTCCCCTCCCGGATATGTACAAACATCAGTTCTTCTTCGCCGGCTAAAAATTCCTTATACTGCTCAAGAAGATATTGTGTAGGAAGGTCATTGTACCGGGTAAATGCCTCCTTTAAATCTGCCAGAAACCTCCTTGCCTCCGGTGTTTTTTCCCCCTGCCACCCATAGGCTGCAGCAATCTCTTTAATCGGTGTGATCGAGGATACATTCTTTGCCTGAAAATACCGTCCGGCAAAGGCACAGAGTGTATCCTTCCCCACTCCTCCTTTTCCGTTGATAATAATCAGTACCTTTTCTTTATATTTCCATGTTTTTTTACTATTTTCCATCATCTGCAATTCCTTTTTTATTTTTTTACCTTCATGTACTCAATGATTTAAACACTAAAATGCCCACCCCAGTATACTAATCCCCCGATTTCCTGTCAATAGACTGCGGGAAAGAAACCCTGTCCCAGAGAAGGAACAGCGCAATTAAGTTCGGCAGTGCCAGGAGTCCGTTAATAATATCCGAAAACAGCCAAACCCCAGCCATCGGTGCCAGACATCCAACGGCAGCCGCGGCAAGATAAAAAAACCGGTACAGCCCGTTTACCCACGCAGTTTTCTTCTTTCCCTGCCCCTTTCCTTCCATAAGGTACCGCAAAGCCTGACCTCCCAGATAATACCAGCCAATCACCGTGGCAAAGGCAAAGAGCATTAAAGACACCGAAACACTGTATCCGCCCACCTTCCCCAGATAATGTTCAAAACACCAGGACGCTGCCCCGGCACCTGATACTGCCGGAAATCCAACTCCCGCCTGTCCTGCCGTCATATCTGCTTCTGCCGCCTTCACCCCGCATAAGATCACAAGCCCCGTAACCGTGCAGACCACAATCGTATCAAAAAACACCTCAAACATTGCCCACATTCCCTGAAGCTTTGCGTCTTTTTTTGCATCTTCTCCCGGGCTGTCGCCGTGGAGCACAGCCATCGTTCCCAATCCGGCTTCATTCGAGAATACGCCGCGGGCTATGCCGTAGCGGAGGGCATTTCCCATTCCCCGGCCTGCCGCTGCCCCTGCACCTGCGCGAAAACAGAAGGCTTCACGGAAGATATCGGCGAGCACCTCTCCCAGGTACCTTCGGCAAAGAAAAATCACCATACCCGAAAACAGCAGATAAACACCTGCCGAAACCGGAACCAGACCCGCTGCGGCTTCTCCGATGCGCTTTTGCCCGCCCCGGATAATCACTGCCGTTACAAGAACCAGTACCACCGCCGTTCCCATCGACGGCAGGTGAAAGGAAAACTTCGCCGTTTCTGCCAGGGAATTTGCCTGAACCATAGACCCCATTCCCAGAGAACCAAGAAGGCAGAGAAAAGCATAAGTCATCGCCAGCCCCCTCCTTCCCGCCATCCGTTCCAGGTAGATAAACGGGCCGCACAGCCAGCCGCCGTTCCTTCCTTTTTCTCTGCTTGTTATTCCAAGAAAGACTTCGGCATAGGCGGTCATCATTCCTATCGCCGCCGACAGCCACATCCAGAATAAAGCGCCCGGGCCTCCGGCAAGAATCGCTGTCGCCACCCCCACAATATTTCCCGTCCCTACAGTAGCCGCCAGTGCCGTGCAGGCTGTTTTTAACTGGGCATTTCTCCTTTCCTTATAACTTCTTCCTTCACCCTCTTTTTCTTTCCCTTTCCCTTTCTCTTTTTCTTTTTTTTCATCCCTCTCTTTTTCTCCAAAAAAACTTCCAACCGTCGCCTTCCACCAGATACCGACACCCCAAAACTGGAATCCGCCGGAACGAAGCGTATACCACAGCCCTGCTGCCAGGAAAAATCCCAACAGCCACGGCCCCCACACCACACGATGAACCAGTTCCAATACCTTCAACTGCCGCCCATCCTCCATGTTAGCCTTCTTAATTCCTTTTTATATTGAAAATACCAAGAAATATACCACCATTTTTTTCTTCCGGTATGCTATAATGATAACAGAAAGAAAAGGCCGAACATCGATAAAAAGTGAATGTACTTATCCTGCCGATATTCAGAAAGGAGCACCCTATGCCTGGCTTCACTACACACTATATTTTCGGAATGAAATCCTACAATGATCTCCCCACAAATCAGTTAAAATTTATTATTGCCAAATACCGCTGGCTCTACCAGTTAGGGGTTCAGGGACCTGATATGTTTTTTTACAATATTCCTGTTCTGCGCCACCGCGATTACCGGAACGTAGGCTCCTACATGCACGAGCACCATGTCCAGGACTTTTTTTCCTGCTGTTTAAAGCACCTCTCTTCTATAGCGTCCCGCCAGCAGAGGGAACAGGGCATTGCTTATCTGGCAGGATTTTTCTGCCATTACATCGGCGATTATATCTGCCACCCCTTTGTCTATGGCCGTATCCAGTACGACCCGAAGAAGCCGACCACGCACGCCCACGGTCTTCATGCCCTTTTGGAAAATGATTTGGATGCCCTGCTTCTTGCCCGCTATAAAAAGAAAAAGCCGTCCCAGTTCAACCAGGCGGCCACCATCTGCCTTAACGGGCTGGAAACGCAGTTCATCTCCCGTTTTCTTGCCGAATGTATTAATGAAACCTATTACCCTTTAAGTCACCGCAATAATTACCAGGTAAGCGCCCGGATGGTTCACCGCTCCATCCTTGCCATGCGTTTTGGCTGCCGTACTCTGGCTGATCCCCGGGGAAAAAAGAAAACCTGGGTTTCCCGGGTGGAATCGGTTTTTTTGGAAAACCCGATTGCCTCCCAGAAGCTTGTCACGGATGAAGTAGAAAATCCAAGGGAAAGTCTGAACTTAGAACACCGCATCTGGACTAACCCCTGGAATACTTCCCTTGCAAGTTCTGCATCCTTCCCGGAACTCTTTCGCCAATGTCTGGGAAAATGCAATATGGTTTATTACTACCTCAATGCCCTGATAACCAAAGAGGGTCTGCTGGAAGAAGGCTTCCCGGCCCTTTTGGAAGAATTAGGAAATTATTCGTATCACAGCGGACTTCCGGTCATTGATGAATTTTGACCCTGTTTAACGGATTAAGGAAGTCCCTCACTTTAAAACAGCCATAATATTTTTACTGAATCACCTGATCGCCGTCCTTAATGCACAGATGGTAGGGAACGCCTAACTGTGCCATCCATTTACGGGTTTCGATGGTCTTCCAGTTTCCGGAATCCACACCGCTGCCGCTGTCATTATTCCACAGCCAGCCCGGCGCACCCCACAGGCAGATTTGCGGCGAAAGTATCTTATACACCTCAAAGCCTACACCGTCCTGCCCGTGGTGTGCCATCTGGACAATATCACATTTTAAGTTTTCCGGAGAGTTATCGGCGATAAGCTGCTTTCCTGCCTCTTCTCCCATATCGCCTAAAAACAATGCCTTCTTTCCGTTTATATCCAGCATATAGGCCACGGAACTGTTATTGATGGAGTTGGTAGAAAAAAGATATGGCTGGTTCATCACGGTAATCTTTACATTATCCACCTGAATTTCCTGTCCCTTAACGATATCGCCGTGCAGCGCCTGGGGCGGAAGAATCTGGAAGGCATTTACCAGTTCTCCGACCAGATCTGCCCGGTAAGCTTCATTATCCTGATACCAACCCTGGTACTGGAAAGAGTAGTAAATATTTCCAATCGTAACTCCGTATTCGGGATGGGTGAGAATATCCTTCAGTGCCCCCACATGATCCGAATGCGGATGCGTGATCAGCCAGGCGTCCACATGACCGCCTCTGGCCAGCAGGCTTTCCACCAGATGGCCGCTGTCGCCTTCTGTCCCTCCGTCAATCATAATCATCCTTCCGTTATTGGTTTCCACCAGAACGGAAAGCATCTGGGTATTGGTCTGGTTGGCAAGAAGGGTAAGTTTTGAACCGCCCAGATAGCCGGTTATCGGCGTGGCAACAGTCATCACTGCATCCCACTCTTTTCCCGGCCCTTCTTTAACATCACTCCTGCTTCCGGAACGGATTACCCGGGGCGAACTGCCATTGCCTGAGGAATTACTGCTCTGCGCTGCTGCATTAACCGTGTTTCCTGTCTGCGTATCGGTATTGCTGCCGGATGTCACGGCTGCAGCAGAAGAGCTTCCCACAGTTCCGACTCCCGAATTCCAGCCCGAACTCATGGCACCGACATCCATTGCCGTTTCGAAACCCTGTTTTTTCACAATCAGCCCGTCCGGAATCATCCCCTCCTGTACCGCCTGCCTGGGCCATCCCAGAAGGCTTTGACGCGCAGTTTCATAGGCACCGGGAAGAAGCGCAGCGCACACGGCCATTACACAGGCTTTTTTTGTCAGTAACACCCATCTTTTCATCTTTTCCTCCAAATATTCATCCTTTTTCCTATGCATTTCCAGTTATCCTTTCCCTGGTTTGCACGCATTTACTTATCATTCCCCCGGCTCTGATTCACCAGTTTCTGATTCACTTACTTCTGATTCGCCGCTTTCCGGTTCGCTTAATCCTGCCTCGTCCGTCTGTGACCCGTCTTCTTTTTCTTCTGCGGTTTTTTCCAGCCCGACAATCGGTGTATGTTCTCCTGCCGGAACGGTCATATTGACCAGCCAGTCGCTTTCGTCATCCTGCGAAAGTTCCGGTATCACCTGGACGGTAAAGCTGTATTCGTCAAAAAAACTGCCGTAGCTATCGTTGGACGATAAAGATACGGAACCGCCCTGGTCGGCAACCGAATCATTAATATATTTGATTAAATCCGAAGCATAGTCTGCTGCCCTTCTTGCACTCACGCTTTCATCCACAAAAAGCTGGGCAATAATCTTCTTTTCCTCATCCTTATGCGCAAAGTTAAAGGTCAAAAGTCCCGGATATTCAATATCTTCGTAATAGCTCATTACATTCTCACTGACCTGATCCCAGTCGATATCCACCTTATCTACCGGCGTAAAATCCGGCGCGCTTAACGATGATGGTTCTGGCTTTAAAATATTGCTTTTCGTACATCCGGCAGACAACAGCAGTACACCGCAAAGTAATGCTGCAAATAATTTCTTTTTCATTCTGTTCTCCTCTCCGGCCGCATTATACTTCCTGACCTTTATGATAACCCGACCGCAATCTCTGTCTTTGCCTTTATGCTGTTATTTATGTTTTCTGTACCCTGCATAATCAGCGGCATATCACAGTGTATTATAGCGAAAGCAAAGATTTTTGGGTAGGGGTTTTTTAAAAATGTCAGAAAATCTTCACAAATCGTCAAAAATTCCTCTTGCTTTTTTTGAATGTCGGTGTTATGATGTTCAATAAGTTTAAAATATCTATATTTTTGAACACGAGAAATGACTTACAGGAGGGAACACAGAATGAAGCATAAGATGAAAACTTCAGATCCTACGAATACAAAGCAGCCGGGCTTTCGCCTGGACTGGGTGACGACATTAATTCCTTTAGCCGCCATCCTTACTTTATGTTTACTTTTTCTTCTTTTCCCGGAAAGTTCCGCCGGCATCGTAGCTTCCATTCGGTTCTTCCTGGGCGATCAGCTGGGAAGCTATTACTTAATCCTGGGACTTGGCATATTTTTCTGTTCCCTCTACATTGCTTTTTCGCCTTACGGGACGATTAAACTGGGCGGAAAGGAGAAGCCGGATTACTCGCCCTTCCAGTGGGGTGCGATGATGTTTACTTCCGGCCTTGCCGCAGACATCCTTTTTTACTCCCTCTGCGAATGGATGCTTTATGCCAATGAACCGCACATCACAGAACTTGGAAGCATGCAGGACTGGGCTTCCACCTTTCCTTTATTCCACTGGGGTCCGATTCCCTGGTGTTTTTACCTGGTTTTGGCAGTTGCCTTTGGCTTTATGCTCCATGTGCGCAAAAGAACCAAACAGAAATATTCCGAAGCCTGCCGCCCCCTGCTTGGGCGTAAAGTGGACGGTTTCGCCGGCAGGCTTATCGACCTCTGTGCTGTCTTTGCCCTGCTGGCGGGAACGGCGACCACCTTTTCCCTGGCGACCCCTCTTCTTTCCTCTGCCATCAGCCGGGTGTTTTCCATCCCGCAGTCCCATTTTTTAACGATTGGGATTTTAATGGTTATCGGAATCACCTACACCGTTACCGTCTACTTTGGAATGAAGGGCATAGCCAAGCTGGCTACTTCCTGCACCTATCTCTTCTTTACCCTGCTGGCCTATGTTTTTATCGGCGGCGGACAGGCCAGATACACTATCGAAACCGGCCTTGCCGCACTGGGCAACCTGGCGCAGAACTTTTTAAGCCTTGCAACCTGGACGGATGCTTCCCGCACATCCTCCTTCCCTCAGAACTGGACGATTTTTTACTGGGCCTACTGGATGGTATGGTGTGTGGCAACCCCGTTTTTTATCGGTTCCATCAGCCGCGGACGGACAATTAAACAGACCATTCTGGGAGGATATTTCTGGGGATTATCCGGAACCTTTACCTCTTTTATCATCCTGGGCAATTACAGTCTTGGACTTGAGGTACAGAAAAAAGCCGCCTTTCTGGAATTTTACGCTTCCACCCAGGACTTATACCAGACCATCCTGATGATTATGGAAACGCTTCCGCTGGCAAAATTCGGACTGATCCTTCTGGCGCTGACCATGATTGCCTTTTATGCAACCTCCTTTGACGCACTCACCCTGGTTGCCTCCGCATATTCCTATAAAGAACTGAAAGCCGAGGAAGAACCGGATCGGAAGGTCAAGCTGTTCTGGGCCGTCCTTTTAATCCTCTTCCCCATCGCCCTGATCTTTAATGACAGCTCCATGGCGAACTTACAGAGCGTATCCATTATTGCCGCCTTTCCTGTCGGACTGATTATGATCTTAATTATCGGAAGTTTTTTCCGGGACGCAAAACAGTATCTTCAGGAAAAATCTGGACAGTGACTTATCTGTTTATACCAGCTAAAAAACCGGCCGCTGAAGCACGCAGCATTATCCGGCATATCCGGCATACAAAAAACGGCCCTCATCCCGAGTGCCGTTTTTATTGTGTTCCATCCTTGATTTTCATCTTCATCTGCTTTTTCCTAATTTTCCAATGCCTTTTTTAACCTGTCCCCTGCTGCCACCTCGTCTGCTCCATTCAGAAAGAAAACAAGCCGATTACCCTGCGGTTTCCAATCACGCTTCATCTGGTTATAATCTTTAGCATTAATCCTTATCCCTATTCCCTGAATATAAACCTCACAGGAACACTGCTGCGCAGTCTGGATAATGTAGGAAATCGGCAATGGACGAGCCGAAGAGCGCCTGGCGACATCAATCTGTTTCGCCAACATAGTCTTCACCCCTTTGTTTTTACATGCCCATAAGTTCCTTTTCTAAAAACTGTACAAAACCCTTTGCTACTATTGCTCTAGTATACTCCTTTTTCGTTCAAAAGACAAGTGATTTTGTTAAATTTGACGAAATTTTATGCGTTTTTCTCCGTATTTTTCTCTATGTACTTTCCAATTTTATCCATTTTCTGTGTATTTCGGGTCTGGGACACAATATAGACCGGACGATCCTTCAATTCCGTAAAAAGAATGGCAATATATTCACCAATAATTCCCACAATAACAAACAGCATGGCGAACATAAAGCAAATCAGCACAACAATGGTGGAATAACCGCTGGGTGCCCCTTTCCGGGTAAACAGCGTATAGATCATCACCACGGCACCTAAAAATGCAGAAAACATTCCGGTATAAATCCCCAGTTTTAACGGCATATTGGAAAAGCAGAGAATCGTATTTACCGAAAAAGCAAACAGTTTCTTCAGACTGTATTTGCTCTCCCCGGCAATCCTTGGCCTGGCTTCATAGGTAAGCGTTGTTTTTTTAAAGCCCACATTCTGGACATAACCCCGCAGAAAGCGAACCTTTTCCCGGTAATGCCGGTGAAGAACATCCGCCACCTGCCGATCCACGGCAAAAAAATCCGAGGCATTCGGCTCAAAATGTACATCCGAAATGGCATTAATCAGATGATAAAAGGCAGCAGAGGTAAGATTTTTTACCAGTCCCGCATCCCTGTTTTTCGTGCGTACCATGTTGATCACCTGCCATCCCTCTTCAAAGCAGCGGACAATCTCCGGCAGACATTCCGGCGGATGCTGCAGGTCCGCGTCCATGCATACAATGCCGTCCCCGCGGCTGTAATCCAGCCCGGCAATCATGGCAGCCTCGTGTCCGAAATTCCGTGACAGGCAAATCAGCTTTACCCGGACATCCATTGCGGAAAGTTTCTCCAAAACCGCCAGGCTGTTATCCCGGCTCCCGTCATTAACAAACACCAGTTCGTAATTCCAGTCCAATGTTTTTAAGATCCTGCTGGTTTCCCGGTAAAATTCTTCTAATGCCTGCTCTTCATTATACACAGATACAACTACGGAAAGAAGCTTTTTTTCCTGCTCCTTTCTCTCTTGATCCTGGGTCATCGTTTCTTCCATTCTGTGCACGCTTCTTTCTGTCCTTTCTCTGCTGCTGTGCAGATAATATTCTATTCGTCCTGCTGCTTGCTGCTTTCCCGGCGGATATTCTGTCCCGTCTAATCCCAAATCTGAATTTTTTCCGTACAATGGCCGGGAACACGTTTTTCCTTTGGCGGAAGCTTCCGGTAATCCCCATATACCTCGGTTAAAACCTTATGCCACTCTTTCGGGCACATCAGCTTGGTTCCGGCAAAAGGCAGCTCGGTCACGTTCATGCTCCACGCCTTAGGAATGGTAACATACAAAAAATCGGGCTGATAGTTGCTGTAATACAGTCGTTTTGTCTTTTTCTTTTGATCTTTAACCGCTAGTTTTTGCTGCACGGCATAAATCCACTTCATCGGAATCAGCCGTCCTGCCGCAGCCAGGACTCCCACCGCCAGTTTTGCCGGGAAGGAATACTTCTCATAGTCAAGCCGATATCGATGTCCCATGGCAAGCCCGTAAATTACAGCCTGAAGCCCCTTGGTCAAAAAAGCATTTACCCTGCTGTCCGGAAGGTTGTCCAGGACGAAAATATCCACCCAGAGATGGTTTATCTTTCCTTCATAGAATGCCATCTCCGGATCGTCTTTTTTATGGGTGCTGCTGTTCTTATAGATAATCCTCGGCGTAAAATCATAAAAGCCCTTTCCCCCATGGTACTCATCCGGCATCACCAGTTCCATCTCCGGGGGAAGTTCACAGGGCGCTGCCTTTAAAAATGCGTCAAAATTTTTCCTGGTCATCGCCACATCGGCATCATCGTCCCAGGGAACAAATCCCCTGTGCCGGACAGCCCCAATCAACGTTCCTGCATCCAGCACATAGTTCAGCCGGTGCTTTCTGCAAATCCGGTCGATTTCCTTTAACATCTGAAGATTTACCTGGTGTACCCTGGTTAAATCATCCATTTCTGTCCTCCCTTTCTTTACCCATGATGATTTCCCTGCTGACAGGTTAAATCGCTTCCCGGATAGCCTTTGCCATATAGGAAAGCATCTCGTCCGTCATTCCCGGATAGACGCCTACCCAGAAAGAATCCTTCATAATCCGGTCGGTAACGTCAAGGTTTCCGGCAATGCGGTAGCCCGCACCGCTTTCTCTCATCTGGTCAAAACAGGGATGCTTGGTCAGATTCCCCGCAAAAAGCATACGGGTCTGCACACCCTTTTCCTCAATTGCCTGCACAAGCTTTGTCCGATCCGTGCCCTCCTTACAGGTGATTAAAAAGCCAAACCAGCTTGGGTCCGAGTTCGGGCAGGCTTCGGGAAGAATCAGCTTTTCCTGTGTTTCCTCCAATGCCCTGTACAGATAGGAAAAATTATGGCGGCGCTTCTTTGCAAAGCCCGGGAATTTTTCCAGCTGGGCGCAGCCAATCGCGGCCTGCATATCGGTAGCCTTTAAATTATAGCCAAAATGCGAGTAAACATACTTGTGATCGTAGCCCAGGGGAAGCTGCCCGTACTGGCGGTCGAAGCGGTGCCCGCAGAGATTGTCCTTCCCGGACGGACAGATGCAGTCCCTGCCCCAGTCCCGCAGGGAGCGGACGATTTTATGCAGCAGCGGATTATCCGTATAGACAGCACCGCCCTCGCCCATCGTCATATGGTGGGGCGGATAGAAACTTGAAGTTCCCAGATCGCCCACAGTTCCCGTAAATTTCTCTTCCCCGCCCATGGTATAGCGGCTTCCCAGAGCGTCACAGTTATCCTCAACCAGCCAAAGACCGTGGCGATCACAGAACTCCTTTACGCTTTTTAAGTCAAAGGGATTGCCCAGGGTGTGGGCCAGCATAACCGCCTTTGTCTTTTCGGACAATGCCCCCTCTAAGCGATGAACATCGATATTATACTGCGGAATGGTTACATCCACAAACACCGGAACTGCCCCATACTGAATCATTGGCGTTACCGTAGTCGGGAATCCGGCAGCAACCGTAATAATCTCGTCCCCGCGCCGAATCTGCCGCTCTCCCAAAAGCGGCGAGGTCAGTGCCATAAAGGCAAGAAGATTTGCCGACGACCCGGAATTCACCAGACTGCAGTAACGGATACCCAGATACTGTGCCAGCTTTTGTTCAAATTCATCCGTATAGCGTCCGGAAGTGAGCCAGAACTCCAGCGCAGAATCCACAAGGTTTACCATCTCCTGTTCATCGTACACCCGGGAAGCATAAGGGATTCTCTGCCCTTCTTCAAATGCAGGCTTCTGATGATAGGTTCTGCAGTACTCTGCCACCTTATCGAGAATCTCCTGATGTGCCTCTTCTCTTGTTTTCTTTTCCATGCTTTATTTTTCCCTCCATACTGTATCCATTTTTTAGAACGGTATCAATTAATCAGATCTTTCCGTCATTTCTATCTGGAAAAAAATTCCATAATCTGCTGATCCATAACCTCCCGCACATCTTCTCCTGCCAGATAGGACTTTGCCCATTCCACGGTTTTCTCTACGGCCTCCTGCACATGATAGCGGGGCTTCCATCCAAAAACGGATTTCAGCTTCGAGCAGTCCAGTTTTAAAAAGTTTGCTTCATGAGGGCCGCCCGCATCCTGATTTTCCCATGAACATCCCCCGCCCCAGGCATGGCAGAACAAATCGGTCAGTTCCCCGGTAGTCACGCAGTCCGAATCCTCCGGCCCCACATTATAATAGCCGCAGAAGCGTTCATCTTCAAGCTGCTTTGCCGCAATCATCAGATATGCGCCCAAAGGCTCTAAAACATGCTGATAAGGCCGGGTAGAATAAGGATTTCTTACCGGGATCTTTTTTCCTGCCGAAGCAGCACGGATACAGTCCGGAATAATCCGATCCGCGGCAAAATCCCCGCCGCCGATAACATTGCCCGCCCGAGCCGTGGAAATCCTTACATGTCCGTCGGCAAAAAAGGACTTTTTATAGCTGTGCGTCACAAGCTCCGAACACGACTTACTGTTGGAATAGGGATCGTAGCCGTCGAGCGGATCACATTCCCGGTAGCCGTACTCCCATTCGCGGTTTTCGTAAACCTTATCGGTTGTGACATTCACAAATGATTTCACCGAAGACGTCTGGCGGATACATTCCAGCATGTGCACGGTTCCCATCACATTGGTTTCATAGGTATAAACCGGATTCTTATAGGATTCCCGGACAATCGGCTGTGCAGCCAGATGAAACACAATCTCCGGCTTTTCCCGGGCAAATACGGTCTTTAAATCTTCCAAGCTTCGGATATCGCCTTCCACCGAATGCATCATTTCTTCAATTCCTGCCGCATAGAAAAGACTTGGACTGGTCGGCGGCTTTAACGCATAGCCGGTCAGTTCTGCCCCGAAGAGTTCCAGTATCCGGCACAGCCAGCTTCCCTTAAATCCGGTGTGCCCGGTCACCAGAACACGCTTACCTTCATAGGCTTTTTTAAGACAGGCAAAATCGATATTTTCCATAGGTATAATTCCTCCGTTTTGGCATGTTTCCGTTTGCATGGTTTTACCAGTTTTTCCACGGAGCATTGCCCGACTGCCACAGCTTTTCAAGTTCCTGCTTATCTCTCTGATTATCCATGCATTTCCAGAAACCGCTGTGGAAGAAGGCCATCATCTCTCCGTCCCGGGCAAGCCTGCGGAAGGGTTCCTTTTCAAGAACCGTTTCATCCCCTTCCAGATAGTCAAAAATTCCCGGGTTCATCATCATAAAGCCCCCGTTAATCAGCGCCCCGTCCATACACTCTTTTTCCCGGAACGACCGAACCTGTCCGCCCTCCTGGATATCCAAAACACCGAAGCGCTGGCCTACATTGACGCTGGTCAGGGTTGCGATTTTTCCGTGTTCCCGATGAAACCTCTCAAGTTCGGTAAGATTAATATCTCCGACACCGTCACCGTAAGTCAGCATAAAGGTTTCCCCTTCCACATAGGGGCGAATCCTTCTTACCCTGCCTCCGGTCATGGTATTTAATCCCGTATCCACCAGCGTAACCTTCCACGGCTCTGCATAATTATTATGCACCTCCATCCGGTTATTCGCCAGATCAAAAGTCACATCGGAAGTGTGCAGAAAATAGTCGGCAAAAAACTCCTTCACAATATACTGCTTATACCCCAGACAAATAATAAATTCATGAAAGCCAAACTGGGAATAATACTTCATAATATGCCATAAAATCGGCTTTTCTCCAATTTCAATCATGGGCTTTGGCTTTAAATGACTTTCCTCGCTGATTCGTGTACCAAAACCCCCTGCCAAAAGAACTACCTTCATCTTTTCCTCCATTCTGTGCGTGTTTCACTGCACAAACACCCTTTTTGTTACTGTTTGCACGTTCACAATAACGGACAAACGCCGCTTAATCGCGAAAAACATTCCAGCCCTGCTCCTCTAAAATTCCCAGGGCACGGCGGATTTTCTCTGGCCCGTGGCGGTACTGAAACCGGGCTTCCAGTTCATCGTCCGGCACATCCCGGTAGTGCAGCGCCATATTCTCGACCTCCCGGGCATATTCTTTGCGGTAGGGTGCCGTCTTTATCTCCCGCCAGGTGGTACAGCAGTTTCCCGCAAAAAGGATTCCGCTGATGCCAAGCGCCGCCAGCCAGCAGGCCCTCTGTGCTGCCTTTTTTTCTGCAAATCTCCATTTTTTTACTATTGCAAAAGTGAGCAGGATTCCGAAAATCCCCACCTGATACTGCAGGGCATAGCGGGAACTCATCCCATAGCTGCTTTTCTCAAAAATCCACCTTGCCGATAAAACCAGAAGATGATTTAAGCCGCCCCAGAGAATAAACATCAGCGGCAGCACCGTTTTCTGATAGACCGAATAACGGATCTGCATCCAAAGCGCCAGAAAATACCCGGCCAGCACCAGAAAACCGATAAGATAACCCAGAGCCATCCCCATATTCAGTCTGGTCAGGTAATCCATCATCACTTCTTCGCCCAGCACCATCGAAGAAAAACTTTTGATTAAAAACTTGGGAAATAATGCGGCATTATCTCCCAGAACCTCTCCGATGCTCCGCCCGGTAGCCCCCGCATACTCCTGCACGGTAAATGCATTGCTGAGCAGATAGAGAAGCAACGGTGCCAAAACGTGAAAACCATAGATCCCGTACCGCCAGTCCGGCTTTTTTTCTTCCTTCCAGTCCAGGAAAAATGCCGCCGCACAGGCAAAAAGCAAAACCGCCGAATATGCCCCGCAGTAAGGCCCTGCCGTGCCCAGGGTGAGCAGCCAGGGAAGCCAGCAAAGCCTTCTCCGGTCTTTTTGGTCTTTTTTCTTTTCCTCTTCGGCAAGAAGTCCAGCCCTTTCCTGCTTCCTTCTCTCCCACACCCGGTCAAACACCAGATAATGGAAATAAAATCCAAAGAAGGCAAGGAAATGACACCAGCCCGTCCCGTTGGTAAGCATTTCCCATTTATTTAAACTAAACAAAAGAAACATCAGAAGAAGATACCAGAAAACACCGATTTCCTTTCTCCTGCAGTAAGCCGCAAGCACAAAGCCGGAACCGCCCAGGCATAAGACACCCAAAACCATATCAAAGGTTGCCGAATAGCCAAACAGCGATGTGTTAATAATACGGCCCAGATAATTCACCGGAATCCGCACCAGCACATCCGCCACAAAAAATTTTTTCGGATTCCATACATCCGGAAGATAACTGTTAATCAGCCGGATATAATCTGAATATACCACAGATTTTGTTGCCGCTGCAATATAAATCATGCAAAGTACCGTCCCCAGCAGCGGAACGAAATACCAGAGTTTTTTCCTGCTGTTCATCCTGATTCCTTCTTTCTTTTTATGGAATGTTTCCTGTGGAATATCTTTTGCCGAACATCCTCTATAAACTATCTTTTATGGGCTCTCTTCTTCGCCCGTTCCTTCCTCGGTTTCCATCGCTTCTTCTTCGGTTTCAATTTCAAGAAGGGCGGTCAGGTGCTTTTCTCCCCGCTGTTCCAGGGCATTTTCCACATAAAAGTTGCTTTTTATCTCCACATCCAGCGTCTGGTAAGGCTTAGCCAAAATCTCTGCCACATAGATGTTTTCTCTTACCGAAATCTGCTGCTGTAAGTTTCCGTCAACATAAATCTCCGTCTGTTCATCCCCGTAAAGCTCCCCGGGATATAAAAACCGAAGCCGGATTTTTCCTGTGCTTCCGCTTAAGATGGTAAACCTGCACTCTTCATCCATCCAGCCGTCCTCATAAATCCCGTAAGCAGGGTTAAACTTTAATTCCTTGACAAACTGCGTGACATCCTGAAAAACCCCGTTTTCTTTATCCAGGTAAAGCAGAAGCATCTGCTGGTTCACCAGCCCGATATCCCGGATACTGTCGATACAAATCAGTTTTATTTTAGCTTCTTTTTTCTTTCCTGCAAATGTCCCAAAGAAAATCTCTGCTGTCCGGTCATCGACTGCACCATCATCGCCAAGAAGATAAATCGTTTTTCCAAAAATTCCCTCCTTGTATTTCCCGTAAGTTTCCCTGGCCAGGGAATTTATCTTTACCTGTTTTTCCCAGAAATACAAGTTGTTATAATGGCTTCTGAAGAATATCTCCACCGGCAGCATAAGCACCAGATAAAGCACGGCACCGCCGCACAGCACCCATTTTCCGCAGCGCTTTTTCTGTGCCTGCTGGTGGGCGTGCCGGGAGAGAAAATTTGCCTCTGCACTGTCACCGCCGGGAGCATTTCCCGACCATCCGCCCGCTGCAGCGTGACTTTCCCCCTGCCCTTCTTCCGGCAAAAGCAGTGCGCCGCACAGATACATAATAAGCAGTAAGAATCCGCCATAGGAAACATAAACCCACGGCACTTCAACCTGCCGGGAAAAACTGCTGGAAAATATACACAATCCGATAAATACAAGAAATAAAAGGCTTTCGGCAAGCCGCTGCATCCGCTCTTCTTTTTCTTTTACTGCCCTGACAAGGAATGCTGCCGCCAGTAAAACCAGCAAAATATCCGCGCCGTAAACCAGCCCGTGAATCAGCCCGGGAGCATCTTTCCAGGAAAGGGCATTTAAGTGCTTAGGGCCCATATTAAAGCCCAGAAGATAAGCCGCCTGCTGCGCCCCATGGAAAAGTACTTCTTTTGGCGAAATGCCTTCCCCTTTTATCCCCTGCACAATTCCGTCAAAAGACGAACTGCCCATGGCCAGAAAGCGGATAAGGACGACCAGAAGAAGCTGGCGCAGAGGCCAGAACCATTTGCGAAGCTGATAGCGCTTTTTTAAGATTAAAACCAGATAAAACAATAAAACCAGCACCATAAACCGCTCGTGAACGAAGCAGAGGGCAAAATAAAGGATGCACGCCCCATGGAAATACCATATTTTTTCCTGTTTTTCATGGAAATATACATAAAGGCAGTAAAACAATCCAATAGCCAGAAAACAGACCATGGTTTCCAAAAGCCCCATCACCTGGCCAATCTGATAAAAGGCCATGCGCGACGCCAAAAACAAAATCCCGGCAAAAAAGCCCAAAATCTTCCTTCCGGAAAGTCTCCCTCCCAGATAATACAAAAACCCTGCCAGAATGCTGTTAAGGATGATATTAACAGACCGCATCCATTCGATTCTTGTCCCCGCAAGGGTAAATTCCAGCCAGGAAACCAGGTAATAAAGGCATCGAAAATTCCTCCCTCCAACCGGAAAAACATACCGGAAAAAAGAAGTTTCGCTAAAGCCTGCCCATAAATACAGATCGTCTTCTGCCAGCCCGCATATCGCTATCCCGCGGTTTACCCAAAAACAAAAACCAAAAAGAAGCAGTATCGCTGCCACATCATGATTGAATTTTAACCTTTGTTCCATAGAAAGTGGTTTCACAGCTCACGCCTCCTCTTTATCCTCTGCATACCCTGCCAGTCCGTTTTCCAAAACCTTCATCCCTATCTGCTGATAAAACGCTTCTGCCTCCCCTTCGGGATCAGAAGGAAGCTTCCCATCCAGATTCACCTTCCCCAGCATATTTCCCTCTTCAAAATAAAGCTGCACAAGGCTTCCCTCCTCAATCAGATAGCGAACCACATCATAAACCCGGCTTCCCTCCTCCAGATATCCGGCTTCCACATAGATATATTCGGTTTCCGCAAAACGGAGAAAGGCTTTAAAATCCTCCAATGTCTTAACCAGGCGGACATTTCCCCCACTCCCGGTAACATCATAATAACTCTGTACATTGCAGGGAAACTGCAAAACCATGGGATGTTCCCCTGCGGCAATCACCCGTGTCCCCGGATTTTCCGAAAGAATATGCCATATCTCCCGGTTTCCGGATGCACACTTTTCGGCATAGCGTTCCTGCTGATGATTCACTACCCCGCCGTGCAAAAGCTTTATCGGAGTAAATCCCTTCGTCCCCGCCCAGTTCGTCCCCAGGATAAGCCCGGTCTGAACAAGGACAAATCCGGCAAAGACCAGAGAAACAAGACAAGCCATGCTGCAGGAAAGTTCCTGATTCCTGCATCCGTTACCTTCCCGCTCCCGGCTTTGGCATCGGTTATCCTCCCGTCCCCAAAAACCGGCATTTTCCAGTGAAAAACTCCCTGCCATCGCCGCAAGCACATAAAAAAGCATGTAATAGTTTCCGTCCACCTGCCAGAGCAGATAAAGGCTTAACAGGTTAAACAATCCTAAAACAATTATGGATACCTTCAGGCATCTTTTTTCTTTTTCCTTTCCCATCCCCCAAAACATCCAGGCCGCCAGACCCAGAAATACAATCGAACTTCCCCAGGCCAGGCGGACATGAAACATATCGTCCCCCGTCGGGGCAAATAAAACACCTAACAGACGCTTCAGCAAAAAGGAAATGCTCTCCCACACGCCCATCTGCATCCCTTCATTGGGAATCGAAGAAAAAGCATAGGGCCATTTAACCGAAAATCCCAGTTTCTCCCAGATAGAAGTAAACACCGATGTCGTCAAAACCCCGGTCATCCTCCAGGTGCGAACCCACATCCCCGCCAATGCCCCGGCGCAGGGAACTGCCGGCATTAGCAGCACAGTCAGCGCAGAAAATCTCTTTAAACGTCCAAATTCTTTACTTATTATTAATGTCCCCAGGCATCCCAAGGCAAGCAGACTTGAAAATACCAGTGAAGTCGGCTTTAATGCAAAGCTGAACAGACACGCTCCCAGGGCAATGCCAAACCACCCGCTTTTTTCCTCCGTCTGCGAAGTTTTAAAGATTTCCACCGCCGCCCATAAAATACAGAGCTGACAGACCAGGGTGAGCAGATCACTTTTTGCCGTTATCCCCATATTCATTATTCCCGGAATCAGGGAGATCAGCATCCCGCAAAAAAGCCCTGTCGTTCTTCTTCTGCTGATCCGAAAAACCAATCCTCCGGAAAGCACAACCACAAGCACAGCCATCCAGAGATTAAAACAAAGCTGGAATCCGTAGGTGATTGTCCCGCTTAACGGAAAAGAAAGGACTTCCCATCCCTTAGAATAGGTGTAGACAAGGTGGATATTGCCCAAATCTTCATAGATTCCATGCCCTGCATCCAAAATATAGTGCGAGCGAAGCCCGTAATGCAGGGAATCATAGTCGGGCATCAGATTTATCCGGGCAAGCTGGACAAAAACCATGGTCAGGATCACCGCAAGAAAAAGCTTCTCCGCACGGTTAAAACTTCCTGCCTTTTTTAAAAACCTCTCCGCACCGTTAAAACTTCCTGCCTTTTTTAAAAACCTCTCTGCACCGTTAAAACGGTCGGCCTCTTTTAAAAACTGCCCGGCACCCTTAAAGCCTTCTGCCCCTTTCGGCTTTTTTACCCGCCTTCCCGCTTTTCCTCCGCTTACGGCTCTGCACCGCATTTCAACCCCGGCTTCTAAAGCTGCCGCAAAAACCAGCACGGCGGCAATCCCCCGCATCCGGCTCACACCGCCGATGCGAAATGCCGAAAGAACACAGACCAGACAAATCCAGCACCCGCTTCCCATAAGAAAATCGGCAAGCAGGCGGAAATATACACTGTCCATTTTCTCTTTCAACACAGAATGGCGAAAAATAACATCCCCAAAAAGCAGCAGACCGGCCAGCCAGCACCCGGCCGCCAAAAAGGGAATCAATATCTGATGACACCAAAGCCCTAATCCCAGCCAGGTCATCACCCCCGCAGCCCGCACGGTTCTTTCTCTTCCTCGGGGCAGCCTGCGCAAAAACCATTTCGGCGGATAGAAAAAAAATATCTGCCCGGCAAAGATAAGCAGGGTTTCCCCCAGCATCTGCCTTCCCTCCGAACCAAAAAGCTTTTCTTTCATTGGACTGGAGGAGAAAAAGGCCCCCATGCCAGATGCCAGACAAACTGCAGTCAGCACCAGAAAAAGCAAAAGCCGGAACTTATCGCCCTTTCTGTCCGTTTTTTCTCTCAACATTCCCTTCTCCTTCTGCAGAATACGCACCGTAAGCCCTGCGGTAAGCACACATCAGCCATTTTGCCGCCCCTGCATTCCAGATTTTTCCAAATATTTTCTCTTCTTCCTGTGCCCTTTTACAGTTATCCATACAGGAAACCGTCGCTGCATCCGGATGAATCCGATGGAAGATCAACGCCTCTTCTGCACAGATAAACCGCCCCGGCTTTTTCGCCAGCGCAAGCAGGTTATCCCAGTCCAGCGCAAACTGAAACTCCGAGGAAAATAAAACTTCCCCCAAGACATCCTTATGATAGGTACATGCCGGGCAGCAGATGGAATTTCCAAAGATAAGGGCGCTTTTTTTTATCCGTGACAAATGGTTAGCGTAAGGACTTCGCAGAGGAAGGCGAAGAAATTTTTTCACCAGCCGAAGCCTTTCTAAAGGCTGCGGATGTCCGTCCTTCACGGTAATGGCATCGGATGCAAATACCGTCATATCCGGAAACCGACGGAAAGCATTAACCATCGCCCGCACATAGCCTGCGCGGTAACAGTCGTCCTGATGGGCAATCGTAACCAGACGTGCGTCCGCCATCCGGTAGGCAAAGTTCCAGTCATCCCGGATATTGCTCTTTCCTTCCCGGACGTAATAGGGCAGGTTATATTTTTTTGCCAGACCTTCAATAAACCTGCTGGGCGTCGATGTACAGATAATCGCCTTTGTCGGATAGTTCTGCCCCAGAACCGAACGGATACAAGCTTCCAGATAGGGAGAATTCTTATAGGCACAGATGGCAAACATGTGTAATTCCTTCAATATCCGTCACACCTCTTTCTTCTTTAAAAGCATTGCTGCAAACAGACTGAGCAGGGCAATGGTCACAAAGCTGTAACTCACCCCTATCCAGTTTTTAACCATAAAGTTTTCTTTAATCACCTGGGGCATTAACGGCGTAATCACCCCGTCCATCCATATCAATACAGGCACATGGACAGCCATAACCGCCATGCTGTTTTCCCCAAAAAGCGAGAATATCCAGGCAAGCGGCCTGCACTTTGCCGTTATCGCCGCGGCAAAAAGCAAAAGATAGCACCCGGCAAATGCCGCCAGATAACAGCTCCAAAGCCCTGTATTCCCAAACCAGTCCGCATTCAGGTCAATCCTTCCGTTTAACCTTACACAGATAAGCCAGACGGCAAATACAGGGAACAACATAAGCACCAGAATCCTTTTTTGTTTTGCCGAAACCCTTCCCTCCGGAAAAAACCGTTCCTCGCCAATCCTCCACAGATGTCCCGCAAAGAAAAATCCCTGAATAATCAGTGAAAGTTCAAATCCCCAGGGCAGGCGGCTGAAGGGATCATTGATGATTAAGCCCACAGACATCAACACGGCAACAGCCCCTGCCTCCAAAAGAAGCTGCTCTTTAAGATTCCTTCCTTTTTTCCCGAGAAGAAGCGCCAGGTAAAACCAGCAGTTGGCCAGAAAAAACATGGGAAGGAACCAGATAGGAAGGTTGGGAAGGTAGTCATTGATACCGATTCCCCAGAGCAGTCCGCTAAAATAATGCACAAACCCTTCCTGATTTCCCGGCCAGGCATAAATAATGGATAAGAAGCCGTAAAAGAAATAGGGCTGCAAAAGGCGGTAAAACTTTTTGGTAAAAAACTGTCCCGGAGTTTCCCCGTCCTTCACCCGCATCCAGTAACCGCCGACGATCAGAAACAGGGGAAGCTGGACGCTGTAAACCACCTGCATCAATCTTCCCTCATAAGCAAAAAACCGGTTCATATGCCCCAGGATCACAAGAAGAATCGCAAATCCCTTGGCTACGTCAATATATACTTTCCTTTTTTTTCCATTCACTGCTTTTTCTCCCGTCGAACGGCTGAAAGCCTGCCTTTTTCATTCATCTGCAAAATTCCCTTCCGTCTTCACTTCCTGTTTATCGGCAAAATTCCCTTCCGCTCTGCCCTTCCCCTCACTCCGCAAAGAATCTCTCTTCCAGCATCAGACACAAGGTATGGTAGACCGGAAGATGAAGCTCCTGGATCTGATAGGTTTCCTTTTCCGGCACCACAATAACTGCGTCCGCCGCATTCCGAAGTTCTCCGCCGTCCTTTCCGGTCAGTCCGATAACCTTCATGCCTTTCGCCCTGGCAGCAGCGGCAGCATACAGTACATTTTTTGCATTTCCGGAGGTTGAAATTCCCAAAAACACATCGCCGGTTTTTCCATAGCCGTAAACCTGCTGCGCATAAATCAGTTCCCCGTCCACATCGTTTAAAAAGGCCGTAGAAAGCCCGGGATGACCGGTCAATGCAATCGCGGGAAGCGCTCCCTGAAGTCCGGCGGCAAGAATCTTTCCCCGCTCCGGGTCAATTTCCTGCAGCGCCCTGGCAAAATCCTCCGGAACAGGACGTTTCTTGCAAAATCCCTTCATCAATTCCCCCACCATGTGCTCGCTGTCCGCACAGCTTCCCCCGTTCCCGGCAACCAGAAGCATATTGCCGTGCAGAAAACATTCCTCCAAAATCCGGTAAACTCCGTTGATATCTTCCTTTACCGAAGCAAGAATAGGGTAACGCCGTATTAAAAGTTCCAGTTGTTCATTCACCCTTGTATTTCTATCCATCATCTGTCATCCTCTATCTTCTTATTCCCTGCCGGAAACCGCCTGCTCCCTGCAAGAAACTGCCTGTTCCCTGCAAAAATCTGCCTGTTTCATACCGGAAGCTGCCTGCTCCCTGTCTAAAATCCACCGTGCCACATCCAAAAGCGTATTGCCAAAGTAACCAAGCCCTTCCTTCGCCTCTTCCGTTCTGCCCTGAACCTTATCCTTATCCTGATATTCGTCAAACATCTCTTTTCCGTACCCTGTTCCGACCAGAGCCGTTGTCAGCCCAAAGCGAAATCCGGACTCAATATCAATCCACTTATCTCCAATCATATAGGAATGGTTTTTATCTACCGCTTCATCCCGTTCTGCCTGTTCAAACATCCCTGTATCCGGTTTTCGGCAGCGGCATTGCTTTTTATAGCTTCCCACACCGTGCTCCGGATGGTGCGGACAATAGTAAAACCGGTCAATATGCGCTCCCTCGGCGGCAAGAAGATGGTTCATATATTCGTGGAGTTTTCGGACATCTTCTTCACTGTAGTAGCCTCTTGCCACCCCGGCCTGATTTGTCACCACGACGACCCGAAACCCTGCCTGATTCCAGAGCCGCAGCGCTTCGATAACCGTGGGCAGAAAGCGAAGATCCTCTGTCCGGTGAAGATAGTGAACCTCCTCATTCAAGGTTCCGTCCCGATCTAAAAATATGGTTGCCCTTCCTGCCCCGCCGATTTTCCCCGTTGTACATATTTTTCCTGTCATCCCTGTCTTCCCTGGCCTACACATCGAAACTGTACTCCCCATGCGTGGTCACGACATTGACCTTATGGTAATCCCAGCGCAGATCATCCGAAATCCAGCTCTGTGCGCCGCGAAGTTCAAAATTCCAGTCGGTAAGCTGTCCTCCGGCAGCCTCCAGGCGTTCGGCAACCTTATGGCGCACGTTGTAGGGGCAGTACATCAGCAGATAACCGCCGCCGCCCGCACCCAGAAGCTTTCCGCCCAGTGCTCCCGCCTCCATGGCTTCGTTGTAGAGGGCATCCACCTGGGGATTAGTAATCTTCGTACTCATCCGCTTTTTGCTCTCCCAACTGATATTTAAAAGGCGGCCAAAGGCGTAGAGGTTTCCTTTCAGCAGTTCATCCTTCATGGCATAGGCCAAAGCCTTTACCTCGCACATGGCATTAAAGGCATCCGCCTTTTTATAGTTGCTGACCTGATCCTGAATAATATTCGCCGAAACATGGACATTTCCTGTATAGCACAAAAGGAGGTTATACTGCAGCTCGTGCAGAATATCTTTTTTAATGCGCAGGGGGTTGACCACCACGTTATTGCGCCCGTGAAATTCGATAAAATTAATCCCGCCAAAAGTCGCCGCATACTGATCCTGGTAGCCGCCGGAAATCTTTAAATCCTCCCGCTCAACCTGGTAGGCAAGATCGGCAAGCTGGTAGCCGTCCATCTCCATTCCCTTCCACCGTGCCATGGCAATCAGCATCGCCACCATGACCGTCGATGAAGTCCCAAGGCCGGAACCGGGCGGCGCGTCGCACTGTAAATAAACCTCACAGCCCTTGTTAATCTTCATGGCCTTTAACGCCGCCTTAACCAAATCAAGCTTTCCGTCATAGACATAGTTTTTCTTGGTATTGTACTTTACCGTCATATCAAAATCCAGGGAATGAACCACAATCTGGTTATCCTCTCTGGGCACGATTGAACAGTAAGCATATTTATTAATCGTACTTCCGATAATCGCCCCGCCCTGTTCCACACAAAAAGGGGCTACATCCGTTCCTCCGCCGCCAAAGCTCACCCGAAGCGGCGCTCGTCCTCTGATTACCATACCACAACTCCTTTTCTTACGTCCTCCTGAAAGCGGAAATAGTCCTCCGGCACGCCGATATCGATAAAATAGCCGTCATTCACCATCCCGCCCAGGCGATAGCCGGACTTTTTCCGGTCAAGCCACCGGGGAATCATCTCATTTTCCAGGGAAACCTTTCCCGCCGGGATCTCCTCCAGAAGCTTTTTATGCATCAGATAGACCCCGCCGTTAATCGTTCCCGGAACCGGCTCGGTTGTCTTTTCATTAAATTCCACCAGCATATCCTGCACCAGCACGGCACGGCCGTAGCGGGATACATCCGGCACCCGGCGAAGCACCAGGGCAAAATCCAGGTTTTTCTCATCCCGCAGCTTTAACATCCGGCGATAGTCCAATTGATAAAACGTATCTGCATTCAAAACAAAAAGCCAGTCCTCATGGATGTGTTTTCCTGCGTTTTTTATCGCTCCGGCAGTTCCTAAAAGTTCTTCTTCATAGGCATAGGAAGCCTTTATCCCATAAGCGCTTCCGTCGCCGAAATATTCCTCCACCATAGAGCCCTTATAGCCCACGGCAAATACAATATCCCGAATTCCATAGCGGGAAAGTTCATGGACAACATATTCCATAAACGGCTTACCTTCGATTAACGCCATGGGCTTTGGACGGTCGCTGACCACCGTGCGCAGCCGCGTTCCCAAGCCCCCGGCCAGTAAAATTGCCTGCATCTTCTCTCTGCCTCCTGTGTAAATTCAAAACATCTCCTGCCTCCCGGCAAGCCTGCCCCTGCCACGCGAAACCGCCAAATCAGGAAAAATCCTCCTCAATCACCTTCCAGGCCGCATCCACGCTGAAATGCTCCCGGATATAGGTCTGCGTCCTGCGGCACATGGCAAGGAGCCTGTCCTTATCCGCATAAAGTTCGGCTGTCTTCACGGCAAAATCATCCGGATCGTCGGCAACCTCCAGCACGGTTTCCACGCCGGGGATTCCCTCTGCGCCCACGGAGGTCGTGACAATGGGAGCACCATTATAGATTGCTTCCACAATCTTTCCCTTCACTCCTGCACCATAGCGGAGCGGTGCCACGACAATCCGGCAGGAAGCATACAGGCTTGCCAGTTCTTCTTCGGTCACAAATCCTTTAATGATTATACCGTTTTCTTCGGAATGCAGGGCCTGGATTTCCTCCGTAACCTTTGAACCTACGACATAGAACCTTATCCCCGGTATGCGCTCGCGGATGTACGGGAAAACCTCCTTAGCAAACCAGAGCACGGCGTCGGCATTCGGCGGATGAGCAAAGCCGCCGACAAACAGCAAGCCTTCCCGCTTTGCAAAGTCCTCCGGAATATTTTCCAGGAACTCCTCATAGACATAGGCCGTAATCGCCTTTAACGGAATCTCCGGGTCAATCTTATGGATGGCTTCAACCTCCACATTCGACGGATAATAGGAAACCGCCGCCTTATACATCATGGAAAATTCCACGGACTTCCAGTAATCGGAATCCCGCTTTTCCTTTAAATCACCGGTCAGTTCATACTCGCGGCGCTTGCGCAGAAAATGCAGGTCATGGCCGTAATAAATCAGCCGGCTGCTGGTATTATTTTTTATATAGTCAATGTACTTGCTGGCAATGTGCGGGCGGTTTAAGTAGATATAGTTAATCTCATCTCCGTTCTCTTTCAGCCAGTCCCAGATCCTTGTCTGGTAGTCCGGGCCGTACAAGACCTCTATTCCCATCTGCATTAAAGTTGTTGCGTAGGGTTCTTCTTTCCCGAAGTTATCCCCTAAAAACTTTATCACATAGCCTTTTTTCAAAAACATTTTTAAATACTGGAAGGTGGTCTTTGAGCCTGCGTCGCGGTCGTAGGTGGGCACATAGTGGTCGATCACCAGAATCACCGGCTTTCCCACGGAACGTTCCCTGGCCCGGAAAGGATTCGGGCTTCCCGTATTGACACACTGCTTTTTAAATTCGTCCTTCCATTTTTCCTTCAGCTTTTTGCTGTTCTCCACCTGATAGTGCTTAAGTCCTGTGCCTTCCACATCGGTTCCGTTGGAAATGCCCTCAAAATGGATTACCGTGGAAAGCGGCTGGTAAACCACCCGGTATCCGGCCTTTCTCACTTCAAAGGCAAGGTCGGAATCCTCGCAGTAAGCGGGGGCAAACCGCTCGTCAAAGCCGCCAATCTGCTTCCACAGTTCATTCGATAAAAGAATCGCCGCACCGGAAATATAGTCTACATCCTTAACATAATTATATTCTGCCTTATCCGGATCGTCCAGACGCCCGTAGTTCCAGCCCGAACCGTCGCTCCAGATAATCCCCCCGGCCTCCTGCAGCCTTCCGTCAGGATAAACTAACTTGGAACCAACCATGCCAATCGAAGGGTCGGATGCAAGCAGAGAAACCAGTGAACTCAGCCATCCTTTCGTTACCTTGGTATCGTTATTTAAAAACATCAGATAGCGGCCTTTGGCTTTTGCCGCCGCCTGGTTGCAGTTGCGCAGAAATCCCTGGTTTTCACTGTTGCGGCTGATCACCAGGTTTTCCGAGTAAAGCCCCAGATCCTTTGTCGCATCCGTAGACACGTCGTCCGCGATAATCACCTCATAGGTAACATCCTTTGTAAACTCCAGGATGGATTCCAGGCAGGCATAGGTATAGTGAATCTGGTTGTACACGGGAATAATAATGGATACCATGGGCTGAGCATCCCCCAATGCCGGAAAGATGAGCTTCCCTTTTTCCAGATAATCGTTGCCGATAGCAAAGTCACCCGCAATACGGTTTCTGCCCATCTCGGTCAGATACAGCTTTCCGTAACGGACAGGATGCTTTATGGTATTTATCCCATAATCCAGGATCTTTCTTTTTTTGCTCCCCTTGGGAAAACGGCTGCGGATCTTATCCATAATCCCTCTCTTCGTTCGGTTGATCACGGACTCATGCTTTTCCAGATAAGCAATCAGGGTTCTCATCTCGTCAATATCATGACGGAGCTGCTTAATCATCCCCTCAAGATTCGCGATATGATTATTGGAAAGGCGCTGGACTTCGTTTCGCTTGGTAATCTCCACTTCTTTTGTTTCCAGGGTTTCCTCAAGCATGGCATACTTGATGTTCAGACCCTTGTGCTTATCCTGCAGATCCTCCAGCACGATTTCTTTGGAAAGCAGGGTATCCAAGGTTTCCACCGGCTGCTGGTAACGGCGCAGATACCCCTGGCTGCTGTCGCCGTGGACAAAGGTCTGAAAGTTCTCCTCCATAGCCTCGTACTGCTTACAAAGGTCTTCATTCATGCCAAACAGGCCAAAAAACGCATAGAGATCCTGCCAGCCAAAAGAACTTTTAAAACGCTCATAAAAATAATATAAAATTCTGTATTTTAAGTAGCCAAACGGAACAGGGAAGTCAAAAACCCACTCATAGTCCATCACCCATGTTCCGTCCTGCGTGATCATCAGATTTTCAAACAGCCCGTCCACATTGGAAACCGAAAAGCTCCTATCGTCAATCTCCGGTGCTTCTCCAAACACCCGGCGAAATTCGTCGGTTGGCACAAACGACTTATCCGGCTGCCCCGGTGAAATCGCAAGACCTTCTTCTAAAACTGCCGCTGCCGGTTCTCCTGCCTGAATCCTCTTTGCCAGCCGCTCCGCCAGTGTTTCCCCCTGTAAAAAGCGAAAACGGACGCAGACGGCTTCATCGGAAAACATCGGCTCCAGCACCTTTACCTTTAGGTTCTGTGCAAAAAGCGCCTCCCTCTTTTTCGCCAGCGACCGGATATGGAACTCTCCTTCAGGGCAGAGCGGCGTTTTCTCCACATAGCGCACACCGTCTTCCTCGATAATACTTGTCCGGATCTGATACTGCGGCTTTCTGGTTCGGTTGTATTTTACAAATAATGTCTGTTTCATATCGATTTCTCCCATAGCAGCAAAAACGAATTGGCAAACTGCGCAAAACCCCCGGTTTCGCAGAGCGCACTGTAAGCGACATCTTCAGAAAACAGCCTGTGCCGCGGTTTTTCATACGCCGCAAACATCGCCGGGATCTCCCCTTTCGCCGGAGGATAGATATCCGAATAAATCGCGGAGGGCAGCTTATAATCCGGAAGCGGATAATACATCTCTTTCTTTTTTCCATGCAGGCTGTCCACAATCGTGTTCAGTTCCGCTAATGCCACCGTCAGTTCCTCGGTATCCGGTTTATCGCCGGACCACACCCGCATCGAATGGGTATTAGGAAATGCCAGCACCATATGTCCTCCCGGGCGGGTCAGTTCGGCAGCCCTGCGGATCTTTTCAATCACGGTAATCCTCTGCTCCTCCTGCTTATCCCAGTTATCTTTTGCCCTGCTTATGCCAAAAACCGCCTCGTTCGTTTCGGGACCGATTAAGAAGACCCAGTCAAACTGCTGCCCGATTAAATCCTTATCTTCTCCCTCCTGGCAGCGGATATTGGTCAGGTTTTTATGGCGTCTTTTGCAGACCTCCAGGTTTTCCACCCGGGGATCGATAACCAGAACATCCCCCGCCTTCCTTGCCAGTGCACCCGTAACCGCCCCGTAACCGGAACCAATCTGCAAAACCTTCTCGTTTTCTCCAATGGCAATCCATTCCACCAGATTTTCCCGGATCGGCGATAAGGCCATCAGAACCTCCGGAGCGGTCTGGCTCTCCAGAATACGGTTAATCCCCGCCGCATCCGCTCCATATTCCTCCATAAGATCTAAAATATCGTAGCTGATGTCTTTCATTCTTTCCTCCGTTTAATGCCTGTTTCTCAGCACCGCATTCCCGGTTCATGCAGTGCTTTTGTTGCTGTTCACACGTTCACAGCAACGGGCAAAAATCCATCAATCCGTTTCCACGCTTCACTGCCTTTACCTGGGATTCCATATCATAGACGCCCACCGTGTTCTTATTGGATATCACGGTGATATTCGCCACATCGTACAGGCGGTGATAGACCACATGCTCTCCGTGTTCAAATCCCGTACAGCTCATGGACAGCAGGTATTCCCCTCCCTGCAGGGTCATCTTCTGCGTAAATTCCACCTGGTACTCGTCGCCGCTTTTTACGGGCTGAATCTCCGTGCCCTCATACATCGTATTCGTACCGGAAAGTTCCGTACCTTTTTTATCCTTAATCGTATAGGTAAAGATCGGTGCCTCAATAGCGGACGCAAAGCGGATGCACTCCCGGATGGTAAACAATTCTCCTTTAAGCAGAAGGTTGGTTAAATTCCCCCGCTGGTCAAAAAGCCCCAGATCATAAATCTCTGCCCGCCCGTCGCCGTACTCCGTCCGGTTCTCATTAATCGTAATCTGCTCCTTCATCAGGCCGTCATGGATTCCCCCGGAAAAATCCGACATGGAAATCTCATCGCCTTCCCCAGATCCCCTGTCGCCTTCTTTCGTATTCCTGCTGCCCTCTTTCGTATCCCCGCCGCCTTCCAAAGCTTCTTTAGTTTCCTGCGCCTTAGAACCCACAGCATTTAATACCTGCTCCCTCTCGTGCTGCAGTTCTTCCATCAGAGAATCTAATTTCCCGGCAAGGATTTTTTTATATAAATCCACCATGTGTCCGGCGCTTCCCTCGGCGATAAACTCTCCTTTATTTAAAAGCACGACCTTATCACAGTACTTAATAATACTGCCCATATCGTGCGTAACCATTAATATCGTCGTCCCGCTCCTGCGGATCTCTTCCATGCGCCGGTAACACTTCGCCTGAAAAAATACGTCGCCCACGGATAATGCTTCGTCCACGATTAAAATCTCCGGCTCCACATTAATCGCCAGGGCAAAGGCAAGGCGCACAAACATACCGCTGGAATAGGTTTTTACAGGCTGATACACAAAATCGCCGATTTCCGCAAAGTCTAAAATCTCCTGAAGCTTTGCATCCATCTCTCTGCGCGAATAGCCCATCATCGTCCCATTCATATAGATATTTTCAATACCGGTGTAGTCCATGTTAAAGCCTGCCCCCAGTTCCAGAAGGGCGGAGATCTTTCCCTTCACTTCCACCTGTCCCGAGGTCGGTGTAAGAACACCGGTAATAATTTTCAAAATCGTTGATTTTCCTGAACCGTTCGTCCCGATAATTCCCACCGTCTGCCCTTTTTCCACCGTAAAAGAAATCGTATTTAAGGCAAAAAAATCCTTGTGATAGCTTTTATGGGTCAGACTTAAGGATTCCTTTAAGCGGTCAATCGGTTTATCATACAAACGGTAAATTTTTGTCACATCATTTACCGCTATGGCACATTCCCTTTTTTCTTCTGACATCTCTTCCTCCTGTCAGCAATCGGTTACGGTTTTTAACCGTTCACCGTAACCACAGTATAGCATACTCTCTGCAGTTTTACACGCCCTGTCCGTAAGTTTTCAGCCATCTTCTCCTCTCCTGGTAGTCAGGAAGGATTTTTTTTACCTCGGCCCAAAATGCAGGAGAATGATTCATTTCCTTTCGGTGGGCCAGTTCATGAACCACCACATAGTCCAAAACCTCCGGCGGCATCAGCACCAGCTTCCAGTGAAAATTTAAGTTTCCCCTGCCGCTGCAGCTTCCCCACCGCGTCTTTGCTGCACGGACAGTAATCTTTCCATAGCTTACCCCCATAAGGCGGGCAAAATACGCCGTCCTCTGCTGGAGTTTCTCCCTGGCCTGCCTGCGGTATCGGTTTTCCAGCGCCGGATATTTTACATAGTCCGGCACCCCTTTTTCCATGGCTTCCTTCTGCCGAGCCTCCGTCTTTAGGATATTTTGGACAATCCACGCCTTCTTTTCTTCCACCATCCGCCGTATCGCCTGCTCCGGAGCCCTTAACGGTGCACGCACCCGCACCAGCCCCTCCCGGTCAACCTCCAGCCCCAGGGTCTTCCTCGCCGAATACACCACCCGGATTTCCAGCTTCCGCATTTTTTGTCCGTCAGAAAAATCCAAAAGCAGCTTTTCCAGCATACACATTCCTCCATCCTGTTCCTGTTTCCATGGTTCACCGCAGCAGGTGCGCAGACCTATAGGAACAATAACAAAAATCCCTTATCCCTACAAAACATCCGAAAAATGAGGTCTTAACCGCTTAAATACCTTCAATCCCGCAAGCATCAGCACAATCGTAACGCCCCAGAAATACAGCGTCAGCGTCGGCCTTTCCCAGAACCAGTTTCCGGTCAGCATACTGTCCCGGTAGCCGACCACAATATAATAAAAAGGATTCAGCTTAAAGACCATCTCCAGCGCCGGAAGCTTCTCGGTAAACATCCCCTCGTCATACATAATCGGCACCATCCACATCCCAAACTGCAGGGCAATCCCCACAATCTGCGACATATCCTTAAAAAATACATGGATGGCACAGGTCAGATAGCTGACAGCCAGGGCAAGCATCGCCGCGGCAAACGAATAGTAAATCACCTGAATCCAGGTCATTAACGGCATCCATCCATAGCAGAAATACAGTCCGAACATAATCAGGATAAAGAATGCGTGAACCATCATACAGGAAAAAAGCTTAATCAGCGGCAGAACCTCCACCCGAAACACCACTTTTTTCACCAGATAGCTGTATTCCTGCAGGCAGCCTGTTCCGGTATTTAACGCTTCGCTGAAGAAAAACCAGGGAACAATCCCGGGAACCAGCCAGAGGACATAGGGCGCGGGAACCGGCGGCTCGGATCGAAACCCATAAGGCCCGAAGATCATAAAGTAAATCAGCACCGTAACAATCGGCTGAACAAACATCCACACAATGCCAAAATACGACCCGACAAAGCGCTTGCGAAAATCTGCCTTCCCCAGATCGAATATCATCTTTCTTTTTTTAACAATCTCCTTGATAAGAGATAAGACATAATTCATGCTTTCTCCATTCTGTGCACGCCTTACCGCATAAGAGGCAGGCCCCCGATGCACCTTATCTAAAAACGGAATCCATCCTTAATCCCGCCCCACTTCTGGTCTTTTTCCGATAAAATCAGTTCCATACCCTCCGGAATCGGCCAGTTAATCCCGATATCCGGATCATTCCAGGCCAGTCCGCCCTCATCTCCGGGGTGGTAAAAGTCCGTACATTTATAGACAAACTCGGCCTCGTCGGAGAGCACTAAAAAGCCGTGCGCAAACCCCTCCGGGATATAAAACTGCTTCTTATTCTCTGCCGTCAGTTCCACGCCGAACCATTTCCCAAAGGTTTTTGAATCCGAGCGCAGATCCACGGCCACATCAAAAACCGCCCCGCGGATCACCCGGACAAGCTTTCCCTGGGGATACTGTTTCTGAAAATGCAGGCCCCGCAGAACACCCTTCACCGACATGGACTGATTATCCTGGACAAACTTCATCATCAGACCTTCTTCGTGGAAGTCCTGCTCATTATAGGTTTCCATAAAATATCCCCTTGCATCGGGAAATACCTTCGGCTCAATCACATACAAACCTTCAATTTCATTGGTCGTCACTTTAATCTTGCTCATCTCTTCCTCCATTTTGTGCGTTTCACAGCATAGCATACCCTCTGTATACAAATCAGTATACGCTTCGCATAGCATACCCTCTGCATACAAACCGATATACGTTTCGCAGCCTGGCATACCCTTTAAATACAGCCAGGTATTTTTACATACACATTGGTACAATCACCGTCATCCACATCGTTGTCAGCAAAAGTCCTGCACTGGCGGCTAATACTCCCGTATGATACCACATATTTTTCATATGTGCAACGACCAGACGGGAATTCACCAGCAAATACAGAAGATACAGTATCGGAAGATAGTACCTTCCCTGCACCCCGGCAATCACCACCTGCCCCGGAACGGTGTAGGCAATGTACATCGAAGTCCACACCAGAAGGACACTGGCCCCCAGCATCAAAAAGATCCAGAACTTCTGCCAAAGCTTTAATTCTGTCTGCGCGGTCGTCCGGGTATCCGTAATCACCGTGTAGGCAACAAGACCCATGGCAAACCAGGTATAAGGGCTATCCGCCAGATGACCCTGAATCGAAAAAATATCCTTTCCAAAAACCATCTTGGGGAGGTTGGCAAAAATATTGTAAAATAAGATCTGCAGATAGCCGAAGAAATGCCCCAGGACATAGCTCATCTGCCCGACCTCGCTGGTAGCCCCTCCCCGGGCATCTCCTGTAGCCTTGGGCGCAATCAGCACCGGAAGGACGAAGGAAGCCATCAGTCCCAGAAAGAGAAAGACGATTCCTGCCCGCATCAGCCATTTCTGCCGCTCATCCTTAAACTTTCCGGCAGGAAGCAGAAGCATAATCAGCACCACCGGCGCATAAACCGCCTTTGCACTGCAGCCCAGAAGAAAGCATACAAGCATACCCCCGTAGGAGGCCAGGCTGATTTTCTTTTCCGGTGTCAGCAGCTCCTTTAAAAAACAGGCCGCTCCCAGATACAGCCATCCCATCACCCACGGGTCATAAGAATAGGTGCAGGCCATAAACAGCGAACTGGGCAAAAGCCCGATAATGCTCATCATTACCTTCCCCACCGGCGTCCTCTTAATCGCCTCATACATCAGCAGTCCGTACACCAGAAGATTTCCAAGTTTTCCCAGAGTAAACATAATCCCCCAGGGAAGGCTGAAGCCTTTGCAGAGTTTCATCACCAGGGCCATGGGCAGATAGGAGGCTATGGTCATGGCAGGCATATCGGCATCAACAAAGATAGAACCTGTCTTGTAATCGCTGTTTTCGTTTAAATACTCCCGCAAAGCTTGCTGTTCCATGGCAGAACCCGGCTGATTTTTCGGCCAGGTATCCACACTGGGCTGCATAAAATTAAAGATGGTCTGATTAATATTCATTCCCTGGGGAAAGCTTGCAAGCCCCATCACCCGGTAAAGGTGGACTTCTTCATCATAGCCAATCTTATTCACCGGAAGGGCATAGATCATCAATATCCCCACGCTCAGACAAACCGCCAGAAACCCAGCTTCCACATGCCGCCCCAGATACCCCCGAAACAGCCAGAAAAATGCACCCAGACCCAGAACCACCCAGAAAAATCCCAGACGATACCAGTTAAATGCCGGAACATTCTCTACCGAAAACCCGGTAAATAGCAGCGGCGACATCTCTTTTCCGTCCTCTTTTTCAAGCCCCTCCAAAAGCGCCCGGTCAACGGATAACACAATGGACTCGGTTTTTTTGCCGATTTTTAAGCTGGAAGAATCCACACAGCGGGGATTAAAATCCTCCAGCAAAAGATCCTGTCCCGGATCGGCCTCGCCATAGGCATTATAATAGCAGATATAGGCTTTTAAATTCAGCAGATAGTCATAGGCAAAGGAATAGACGAACCGATCCACGTAGGCACCGTCCAATGCTATCGTCAGCTTTCCCACATCCTCCGTCAGCAAAAATCCTTCCTCTGTCCGCGTAAAGCCCTCGGCAATCACCGTATCCATGGAGATTTCACGGATACCCCGGTTCTGTCTTTTTAATACGGGAACATTGCAGAAATACTCCAGGCCAAAGCCCAAGATAACGACCAGAAAAAAGGCAATCCCATATTTCAGCCAGTGTTCCCCGCCCGCAGCCTTCCGGGATTTTAACCCCTTTTTGGCCCCATGCAGCACCGATTCTTTTTTCTCACTCATCTTCTTCCTCCCCACAGCCCCCTTCTTCTTTCCTTGTCCCTCTTTCCCTCTGTTCCAGTTCGTAGAGGGCAAGCTTCTGCGCCAGCTCCTTTAACTTGGTTTCCTGCTGGGACATACGGATTGTCATGGAAAACACCCGCATTAACAGCAGAAAAATCATAAGAAGGAACAAAAAGTTTACCGTCGCATAGATCCCCAGCAAATGCGCCAGGAAATCCGCCACCGGAGGGAAAAGACTAAACAGCACAAACATAAAGGAAACCAGCACCCAGAAAATCGAATCCTCAATCTGCAGCTTTGCCTTTCTAATCTTTTGTATCATCATTATCATCGTTGCGGCAGATACCAGAATCAGTACCACACGAAGCATCATTGTCATCATCTTATTTCCCTGCTTTCTTTCGACAAAGACTTTCTTTCATCCTTCTTCCATCCATGTTTTTCGCTCCCGTGTTTTTGTACCGCAAAACCGCCGATATTTTCCCAGTATATCGGATTCATGGTACAGCACCGGATAATCCAGCCGGGAAGACTGCGGTAATGCTTTCCCAGAAGATAACCCGCATACTTGCAGCTGCTTTTTATCACCAGGTCAAAAAGCAGCCAGGGCTTTTTGCTTCTTACCAGATAGCGGGCCGTCTGCTTCACCAGACGGATTCCCTCGCCTTCCGAGGGAACACCCGAAAACACATCCGGATAATCCGCCTGGGATACCCCCAGATCAAAATTTCGGTGAAACTGCTGCCTGCCGCTGTAGTTATGGGCATGGATAACCCTTGCCCCGGCCTGATAGACCACGGCATAGCCCGCCTGCACCGCCCTGCCGGCAAAAACCATGTCCTCATTAAAAATCGCCGGATAAACAAAACCTCCCTGCCGGTCATAGATTTCCCGGCGATAGGCACAGCAGACATTTGAGGCCATATAGGTTTTTATCCCAAGACGGGGAAGATCTGCCGCAGTTTTAACCAGAGCCTTATTCGGATAACTGAAATGCCGGGTATAACGCTCTATCGGCCCGCTCGTCTTATCGGGAAGCTGCCGGGCATACACAACCGCCGGGACTTCTCCCAAAGGCCCGCGAAGCGAAAACCCCTCCATAATTCTTCCGATAAGATGCGTATCCGCAGGAACAGCATCATCGGTCATGCACAAAAAGACATCCGCCTTTGACAACTCCACCCCCTGCTGCCGGGTCTTCCCGTGGTCAAACTCTTCTTTTTTAATATGGCGAAGCACTAAATTCTGCAGCTTTTTCTCCCACACGCCGTTCCAATATTTTTCCTCGGTATTGAGCACAATGATCTGATTTACCGGATAAGTCTGTTTTTGAAGCATCACAAGAAGCTTACGGAATTTCTCCCCCGGCTTATAAACCGGAATAATCACATCAATGGTCAATTTCCTTTTCTCGTTTTCCATGGTTTCCTTGATTTCCTCCCTTCCATACACACTTTTGGGCACCTCAGAACATAGGTTTGTTATCGGGTTTTCGGCAAAGTTCCCAGGCAACGCAGCCGCCAAATCCTAAAAGTTCCATGCCCATCAGCCCTCCGTACACCACCGCCGCCCCAGGAATGGCAAAACGGGCCACCAGCGCAGGAGCCGCAAAAAGGGCAATCCCTGCAGTCAGAAAATACACTGCAAAAATCCTTTTCTGCCTGCGCATAACCACCAGACTGTAATAGCACAGATTGGCAAAGGCATAAATCCCGCCGCCAAAGACAATCCCGGTAAAGCTTCCCCGGTAGAGGGAAAGCGTTCCCCGAAAAGCGGTGCCAAGCAGCATTTCCATCAGGGAAAGAACGAATGGTCCGATAAACCAGGCCCCGCCCACCGCCAGCACGGTCAGGCCCGCGATAATCCCGCCGATTTTTCTCATCAGACTTAAAAATGCCCTTCGATCCCCCGTTTCCCAACAGGCGGTCATCTTCGTCAAAAACGGGCGGATAACGAAATTAGCCACCAGATAAATCACGGACGTCGGCATAAACAGCAAATTAAAGTAACCGGAAGCCGCATCATTTAACTGGCTGTCAATCGCATACTTGGCCGAGGAAAAAATATAAAAATCCAAAAATACGGAAATAAACAGCAGTCCTCCCTGAACAGACAACTGCCAAATTTTCCCCCGCCGCACCGACCAGTCAACACCGTAAAGCTCCCGGATAACACCAAAATCAAACAAAAAAAATCCCAAAACCTGTGCAAGCACCGCCGACACACAGGCCAAAAGAAGGTCTTTTTTCCAAAGCAGCGCCAGAAAAAACACCGTTACGGATAAGGCGGTCCGAAACGTATTGGCCTTTCCCGTCAGGTAAAGACTCCCCCGGCGCTGAAACTCCGACTCATACACATCCGCATAGCCGTCAATAATTTTATACACCGCAAGCCAGAACACCGCCATCGCCTTTGTCCCGCCGTAAGCACCCGAAAAAACCATCCAGGCAGAAAATCCCGCAGCCATCGCAAGCGCCGCCGCAGACGTAAACTTCCGGTGCCTTAGGTATTCTCCAAAAGCATAGCCTCCGCTTTCCTTCCCCGCATCCGTAGCCTGAAACGGGCGAAGGCCATAGTAAGCCACGGTAAACATCTGCTGACCCACCGTGCTAAATCCCACGGCAAACACGCCGCTGGCATCCGCTCCGGCAATCCGCATAACCAGAAAGGACAAAACCATGCTGGCCGCCGCATAGACAAAACTCCCCAGCATGTTCCAGATCATGTTCTGCCGCTCCGGCCTTTCCCCCTTGTACAAAAAGAGCCGAAAAAACCGGCGAAATCGTTTCTCTGTCATCGCTCTGCTCCTGAACTGTCCATTTCCGTACCTTAGAAAACCTGCCGCACGCAAAGACCTGCACACCTGCGGCCTGTCCGATTTTCCTGCCCGCTATGTTACCGTTCACATATTCACAGCAACTCCTCTACTGTCTCATACGGAAATTTTGAATCAAAAAGATGGAAATCAGCATTCTCACCATATATTTTACTGCCACCAGAGGCTTTAAATAGCTTTCCCCGGCCAGACGTTCGCCAATCTCCACCTGAACCTCAGCAACCTTTGCTCCCTGCTTCAGCAGAAAAGAAATGGTATCCGGCTCCGGCCCATAATTTAAATTCAAGGCAAACTCACGAATCATCTCCCGGTTAAACATCCGCATACCCGAGGTAGGATCGGAAATCCTCACCCCCGTAGTCAGCCGGATAGCCAGCGCCAATATACGGCTTCCCAGCATACGCATACCGCCCCCTTTCGGGCATTCCACAAAGCGGGAACCAATCACGATATCGTAGCCTTCTTCTATTTTTTCATAAATTTTTTCAATATATTCCGGCCGGTGCTGACCATCGCCGTCAAACTGAATCGCATAGGGATAGCCTTTTTCATAGGCATACTTCATCCCCGCCTGAAAACACCCGGCAAGTCCCAAATTTACCGGAAGATTTAACATATGATAGCCCTTTTCCCGGCAGATCTGCGCCGTCCGATCGGTAGAGCCGTCATTGACCACCAGATAGTCCAGCCAGGGAAAACGTTCCTTAATCTCCCCGACAACCCGTTCAATATTTTTCTCTTCATTGTACGAAGGAATAATCAGCAAAACATCCTGCATAAGTCTTTCCTCCACACGCAAAACTGCGCACATTTATTTCCGGAGAATAATCCGGCAGATTTCATCTACGGTTTCCAGGGCCAGATCCGCATACAGCGGCAGGGTTAAAATCTCCCTGGATACTTTCCCGGCAATGGGTGTGTCCTCCGGCGAAAAGCGATCCCGGTAGCACCAGTAAGCATTGATACAGGGATAAAAATACTTTCGCGGATGAATATTTTCCTCCAAAAGCTGCGCCATTACCTGATCCCGGTTCTTAAAAGAATCCTTAAAGGCCACCGGCATATAGCTGTAGTTGCGCCTTAAGCCCTCCGGTTCCGGACATAAGATAATTCCCGGATGCCCCGAAAGGTTTTCCCGGTAACGCAGATATAATTTTTTGCGTTTTTCCATCTCCTGAGCAATGTGCCTTAGATTACACAGCCCCATCGCCGCCTGAAACTCGTTCATCTTGCCGTTGCCGCCCACCAGCTCCACGGTTTCCTCGTCCATAATGCCGAAGTTTTTAAGACCGTTTAGCGCATGTTCCAAAGTCCTGTCCTTAAACGCCACGGCACCGCCCTCGATGGTGTGGAAAACCTTCGTTGCATGAAAACTGAACATGCTGGCATCCCCAAAGGAAGCCGCACTCTCCCCGTTCAATGCTTCCCCAAAAGCATGGGCAGCATCATAAATCACCTTCAGCCCGTGTCGGCCGGCAATTTCCTCAATCTCCTTCACCTTACAGATATTTCCATAAACATGTACCGGAACAATGGCTGTGGTCTTTTCGGTAATCTTCTCCTCGATTTTTTCCGGATCAAGCGTATAGTCATCCGGCCGGATATCGGCAAATACCGGGGTAAGTCCGTTCTGCACGATGGCATGGGTGGTCGAGGCAAAGCTAAACGGCGTAGTAATCACTTCCCCGGACAGCCCAAATGCCCGCAGGACACACTCTAAGGCCATGTGTCCGTTCATAAACAGCGTAAGCCCCGGCGTGTCTAAGTAAGCCTTGAGTTCATGCTCTAAGCGCTGGTGGAAATCTCCCATGTTCGTCAGCCACCGGCTCTCCCACAATTCTTTAATCAGTTCACTGTACTCCTCAAAAGGCGGCATGGAGGAGCGCGTCACCAAAACCGGTGCCTTCCCCGTAACCGGCATATCTTCTTTCATCGGCTGCACCTTTACCTTTTCTTTGCTTCTTCTAAAATCTCTAATCATTACATTTTTCAGTCATAATCGTTACGATTTTACAATATTGCCAATTAAAAGTAAAGCTTCTCTTGCTTTTTTTCCTCAAATATATTAAATTAATAGTGATGTCCCATGGCAGTTTGGCTTCTTTCGCAGGTAATGCCAAAATTTCCGGCGGACTCAATGAGGAACAATAATGTTTACCTATCAGCCAGACGTTCATTCTTTCGCTGAATGGTAAGTGAACAGGAGGAAAAACCATGCACAAATTAACACGTATCACTGCTGCCGTGCTCTTATCCCTTTCCATGGCATCTACGGGGATGTTGACGGCATATGCAGATGAAACCACTGCTGCACCGGCAAGCCCCGTCTACACTGCACCGGAAGTTCCGGCTCCTGATGCCGCTTCCGATCCTGCACAGGCACCGGAAACACAACCCCAGGAACAGGCAGCACAGACACCGACAGATGCACAGCTGCCCCAGGCACCGACGGATACTGCTGTGCTGCCGGCAGATACCCTGCCTCAGACACAGGCTGCACAGTCCTCTGCCTATCCGCCCCCGGTTTTTAATTCCGATGCGGAAGCGGCTCAGCGTGCTGTTGTCAAGACGGTTGAAAACGGTGAAACCATACCTTATATTGCAGGCAGCGTATGCAAGATTGATCAGCACTGGGCACCTACCTTTATTACCGATGACACCATGCATAACCATGGAAACGGCTGGTACTCCATGCAGATGATTATCCGCAACGAACTTGGAAACCTGTTTTACCGTACATATTCCAGTACCGCCGGCTGGTCTGCCTGGGCGATGAACGGCGCAGAAACCACACACTTAACCGATGGCTCTGCCGTAGAAGCAGTTCAGGTTCGTATGGCCGGCGTTATCACGAATGAATACGATATTTACTACCGTGCAACCCTTTCCGACGGCACGGAATTAGACTGGGCGAAAAACGGACAAACCTCCGGAACCATGGGCGTCGGAAAGTGGATGATTGCTTTTAAGATGATGCTTCATCCCAAGGCTACCGTATTCCCTTATTCCACGGCAAACACCATGGATACCCTGACCGGAACGGACGGCATCCAGTTCCATGCGAATGCCCTTCCTACCTACAAGGACGGTTCCGGCGTTCCCTACACCGGATGGGCCTGGGATAATAACCAGAGATATTATTTTATCAATGATCAGGCAGCAACCGGCTGGCAGTATATTGACGGATACAAGTACTATTTTGAAGAAACCACAGGAAAACTCATATCCGACCTGCGGGATATGTTAGGCTACGTAGGACCGTACATGCTGAAAATCAACCGTGTTACCGACACACTGACGGTCTATGCCCAGGACGGTGCTAACGGCTATATCCTGCCGATCGTATCCTTCCTGACCACCACCGGCGACGATACGCCTTACGGAACCTTTAAGATTCCGGAAAAATACCGCTGGCGTCTGATGTACGGTGATGTTTATACCCAATATGCCATGCGTTTAAAGGACGGATTCATGGTTCATTCGGTTATCTTCAACAAGCAGAACCCTTATACGCTGGATACAATCACCTACAACAACCTTGGCATCGGCCGTTCCCATGGCTGTACAAGGTTAAAAACCGGAGAAGTAAAGTGGATTTATGACAACTGCCCGGTAGGAACTACCGTACAGATCTACGACTCCCCGATTAACGGGCCGTTCGAACCTCCGGTTCTGGATGCTTTGATTCCTGCGAATATGACCTTCGATCCCACCGATCCGACGGTTCCTGAAGCAGTAGCCTACAGCGCAACCGTACAGGCACAAAGACAGGCACAGGAACAGGCATGGGCAGAAGCTGAAGCCAGTGCAAAAGCCCAGCGCGAGGCAGAATCTCAGTTCCTTGGCGGAAGCGGTTCCATAACCGTAGAACCAAACACATTACCGGTACAGGATGTTCAGTCCGTTCAGGATATCCAGCCAGGTGAACCAATTGCTTAAAAAGATGGTGAAAGAGTCTGGGGTTCCAGGCTCTTTTGCTTTTTCTTGCCAGACAGTAATGATTTTCACTTTATTCGGCAAAAACTATAATTACTGTTTACACATTCACAGCAATAGGCAAAAATTATAGAATAACAATCCATAGCAGAAAGGAAACACCATAATGAAACAATACGATTATATTCTTGTGGGAAGCGGCCTGTATAACGGCGTCTTTGCCTGGTATGCCGCAAAGGCGGGAAAAACCTGCCTGGTTCTGGAAAAGCGAAACCACCTCGGCGGAAATATTTATTGTGAAACCATCGAAGATATCCATGTGCATAAATACGGGGCGCATATCTTCCACACCAGCGACCGGAAAGTCTGGGATTTTGTCCATCAATTTGCCGAATTTAACCGCTATACCAACAGCCCGGTCGCCAATTACCACGGAGAAATGTACAATATGCCCTTTAACATGAACACCTTCAGCAAGATGTGGGGCATTTCCACCCCGGCAGAGGCAAAAGCAAAGATTGAAGAGCAGAGGGCAGGAATTGCCGGAGAGCCAAAAAACCTGGAAGAACAGGCTATCCGCCTGGTAGGAAGGGATATCTACGAAAAACTGGTCAAAGGCTACACCGAAAAACAGTGGGGCCGGGACTGCAAAGACCTTCCCGCCTTTATCATCAAACGTCTTCCCGTGCGCTACACCTACGACAATAACTACTTCAACGACTTATACCAGGGAATCCCTGTCGGCGGCTATAATATCATCATAGATAAACTTTTTGCCGGATGTGACATTAAAACCGACACAGATTACCTGAAACACCGTGAAAAATATGATTCTATGGGCAGTAAAATCGTTTATACCGGGATGATTGATGCCTTTTACCAGTACAGCTTCGGAAAGCTGGAATACCGCAGCCTTAAATTTGAAAACGAAGTCCTTGACGAAGAAAACCACCAGGGCGTGGCCGTAGTCAACTATACGGCAAGAGAAGTCCCCTACACACGGATAATCGAACACAAGCACTTTGAATTCGGCACACAGCCAAAAACCGTAATTACCCGGGAATATCCGACCGACTGGCAGGAAGGAATGGAACCCTATTATCCGGTCAATGACGTGAAAAATCAGACATTATATCAGAAATACGCTGAACTGGCAAAAAAAGAGAAAAAGGTTTTATTCGGCGGCCGTCTGGGAGAATATAAGTACTATGATATGGATAAGGTAATTGCTTCTGCAATGCAGGCAGCAGAGAGAGAATTTGCTATCTGAACTGCCGTCCGGCAATGATTTTACAAAACTATCAGGAAAAGGAAGGGGTATTTTATGGATGTGGTTTTTGCTTCTAATGATAATTATGCCCGGCATCTGGCCGTTGCCATGTATTCACTGATGGATCATAACCAGGTTGCCGAACGAATCCGTATATTTATTTTATCCGTGGATATCAGCAGGGAAAACCAGGAAAAACTCTCTGCGGTTGTTCGGCGATTTACACGGGAAATCATCTTTATTCCCATGGGAAATCTCAAAGAAAAGTTTCCCTATGACATCGAAACCGGGGGGTTTGATATCAGCACTATGAGCCGCTTATTTATCGGAACCATGCTTCCTGAAGATGTTGAACGAGTGTTGTATTTAGACTGTGACACAGTGGTTCTTGGGTCGCTGAAAAAGCTTTGGAACCTGGATTTGCACGGAAAAATCATGGGTGCAGTGCTTGAACCAACCATCTATAACTCACTGAAACCAGCCCTTGGACTTCGGGAAAATGACCCTTATTTTAATGCCGGTGTACTGCTTATTGACCTGAAAAACTGGCGAAAAAAGCATATTGAAGCACATATTTTATCCTTCTATCAGAAGCTTGGCGGGCAGACCTTTGGATGTGATCAGGACCTGTTAAACGGCACATTAAAAGGAAAAATCCGCGTACTTTCTCCCCGCTATAACTTCTTTACCAACTATCGATACTTCCGCTATAACGCCCTGGCAAAGCACTCACCTTCCTATGCTGTTGTACCAAAAAAAGCATTTATACAGGCAAAAAAGCACCCGCTAATCCTGCATTTTGCCGGAGATGAACGCCCATGGAAAGCCGGAAATTTAAACCACTACCGCAAAGCCTACGAACAATATTTGGCCATGACACCGTGGCAGGGAACAAAAAAAGAAGGAGATGAAAAGCAGAAAATCTACCTATTTACCTATCATATGATGGACTGGATCACCTGGTTTTTCCCCTCCGTCCGCTGGTGGATTAGCCGAAAATTTGGAATGAAAATTGTTGAGAACAGAAAAAAGGGACTGAAAACCTAAAGGCGGGAAAATTAGGCAGCAAGAAACTTAAAGACAGGAAGATAAAAAGGAGAAAGTTTAAAAGCAGGAAGTTTAAAAGCAGGAAGTTTAAAAGCAGGAAGTTTAAAAGCAGGAAGTTTAAAAGCAGGAAGTCAAGAAAAGACCAGATACTCTAAAAAGAGGAGGAAAGCGGCTGCTATGGCACACGAAAACACCGAAACTCATTCCTATCACACCTTACCATTCCCTCGTATCAGTTGTGTAATTTTAAATTATAATGATGCTGCCACAGTAGAAAAACTGGTTCGGAAAATCTGTCACTATACGGTTTTTCGTTATATTATATTGGTGGATAATTGTTCATCGGATAACTCTCTGACAGATTTAAAGAAGCTGGCCGAGGAGTTAAACCAAAAACCGGAATTGGAATTCAACCAAAAACCGGAAATGGAATTCAATCAAAAACCCAAAAAAGAATTCAACCAAAAATCGAAAAAAATCATCATTCTGTCTGCGAAAAAAAACGGGGGGTATGGCGCAGGAAATAATATAGGAATTCGTTATTCTCATGATATTTTACACATGGATTATGTACTGATTGCCAATCCCGATGTGGATTTTTCAGAACAACTAATCATTAAGTTATGCAGGATGTTTAAGCATCATCCAGAACTTGGCACTGTTTCCGCCTGTATGAATGATCCAGTGTTTGGAAGGCAGCGAAACGGTTGGCCTCTCTCTGATTTCTGGCATGAGCTGGCACGCTGCGGACCACTGTGCCGACGAATTTTTAATCCATTTTTAGAATATCCAAAACGATATTTTCAGGGTAAAAAAGCCGTTTATGTCGATGCTGTTCATGGTTCTCTGCTGATGGTTGATGCAAAAAAAATGATAAAATGTGGCGGTTATGACGAAGGGCTTTTTCTCTATCAGGAAGAAGCTATCCTTGGCAGCCGGATGAAAAATGCAGGATATCGGACAGCTCTGCTTCTCACGGATTCCTATGATCACCTCCACTCCACCAGTATTTCCCGCACCTATCATAATGCGTGGGAACGGCAAAAACTTCGGAATAAAAGTTGTATATATTACTATGAAAAATACTTAAAAATCAACCATATGCAAAAAATTTCGGCTGCCGTTTTCTTTGAAATTATTCATTTAGAAATCTGGTTTTGCAGGAAAGTACTGGGAATGCATCTATGAAATATTCTGGGATACTGCAGATAAAAAGGAGCACCACCCGTTTGATTTTCTCCAAAAAAACCCTGGAAAGTAACCCTTCCAGGGCTTTTCTTTTATGTTTTGGGATTTGTAAATCTGCTGTATTTTGGTGTAGATCTGCAAATTTGTCTATTTTTAGTTCTATTACTGCTTTTATCTCCTTAATCTTCCAGTCCATATTCTATAAATAACTGCTCCTGATATTTCCTGTCTTTTGCTGCCTTTACAATATCATTTGTACGGCCATCTTTAGAAAGAAATACGACCAGCTGGTTTACTTTATCAATACCCTCTGCCTTTCCTTCCTGCCTGCCTTCACGTCTTCCTTCTTGCCTTCCTTCACGTCTTCCTTCTTGCCTTCCTTCACGTCTTCCTTCTTGCCTTCCTTTAGCCTTACCCCTTGCCTCAATATAATCTAATGTTGCATCCATGGATATTCCCCCTTCCAATTCTTCATCAGAAACTGTGTTAATATATTCAATATACCTTTTATCACCCTTAATTGCACT
>ERZ808037.184-NODE-184-length-68148-cov-5.553657_pt1 | contig 68148 bp, 49 predicted proteins | sample MGYA00380190_ERZ808037 | MGnify/ENA primary metagenome ERZ808037 (study PRJEB31490, sample SAMN06133399) | mouse gut metagenome | isolation source: J9 | host: mice | place: China: Chengdu | collected 2015-05 ... | reverse complement strand
TGTCCACGTCAAGGCCGACTTTCGCGCTCGCCTCGGTGTTCTTGACGGCGCTCCAGTCGGAGACGACGAGGCCATCGAAGCCCCATTCGTCGCGCAGGATGCGGTCAAGCAGCGTCTCCGATTCGCAGCATTGTGTGCCGTTGACGAGGTTGTAGGCACCCATGACCGTCAGCGCCCCGCCCTGCTGCACGGCCGCACGGAAGGCCGGCAGGTAGATCTCGCGCAACGCGCGCTCGCCGATCGATTCGTCCACGTCCAAGCGGTCGGTCTCCTGGTTGTTCGCGGCGAAATGCTTGGGGCATGCGGCCACGTCGGATTCCTGCACGCCGTCGATGATGGCGGTGCCCTGCACGGCGGTCAGCAGCGGGTCTTCGCTCATGTATTCGAAATTGCGGCCGCACAGCGGGCTGCGTTTGATGTTGATCGAGGGGCCCAGGATCACGTCTTTGCCACGCCCGCGCGCCTCCTGCCCGAGCGTTTCGCCGGTGAGATGGGCGAGCGCGGGATTCCATGTGGAGGCCACGGCCGATCCGCTCGGCAGGTAGGTCACGGCGTCGCGCGTGTTGTGCCGCGGCGCCCAGTCGTCGTCATGGGTGTCCGCGCGCACACCCATCGGGCCGTCGTCGAAGACCATGGGCGGGATGCCCAGCCTCTCCACGCCTTGCGTGTGGAACAGGGCGGCGCCGTGGATCATGCCAATCTTCTCTTCGAGCGTCAATTGGGCGGTCAGTTCGCGAGCCTTCGCTGTGTTGGCCTCGCTGATCATCGTCATTGTGGAGCTCCCTTCTCGAGTGGTGGGTGGGTCAGCCAACCGTGATCCTAAATCCGATTGGCAGGTCATGCTGTGCCGCAGGTCGTGCCGCAGGGCGGATGTGCAGGCCATCGGGCTCCCTGCGGAACGCCACAGGGCCCGCGCCGAGCTGTTCGACGGCGCTGACGGTGCCGTTGAACACGGGTTGATGGGTGCCGTCGAACGCGGCGAGCGATGCACACACAAGCTCGCGCGTGCCCGCCGGCGCCAGGCAGAAGCAGTAGAGCGCGCCATCCTTGGTGGTGAACCGCCAGTCCGCGGCGGTCCACGCAGGGGGCGTCTGGTCGGCGAACATGCCGGAGGCCTGCTGTGTGGGGCCTTCGTGCGCGATGCGCCATGGCCGGCTGCCGTAGATGCCGGCGCCGTTGGCGGCGAGCCAGTCGCCGATGCCTTCGAGCAGCGCGCGGTCGTGGTCGGCGATCGAGCCGTCGGCGCGCGGGCCCACGTTGAGCAGCAGGTTGCCGTTGTTGCTCACGGCGTCGATCAGCGCCACCACGAGCTCGGGCAGTGTCTTGTAGTCGAGCGAATCGGTGTAGCACCAGGAATTGCGCGCGATCGCGGTGTCGGTCTGCCACACGAACGGCGTGGGGTCGGCGAATCCGCCGCGCTCCACGTCCACGACGCCGGCGCCCCAGGCGAGCGCGTCGTACTTGTAGCAGATCGCGGCTTGTGCGCCGCGTTCGGCGGCGCGGTTGTAGTAGTAGGCGGCGAGCGTCTTGAGGTACGGGGCGAACGCGCGGTGCTGGATCCACCAGTCGAAGTAGAGCAGTTCGGGCTCGTAGTTGTCGATGACCTCGGCCACGCGCAGCAGCCAGTCCTCGAGGTATTCGACGGTCGGCGCCGGCTCGCTCGCCGTGTCGAACTCGTTCGGTTCGGGCATGGCGGGCCAGTAGAAATCGCCGCGGCGCATCGGCCCGCGTACGTCGGAGTCGAATTCGCGACCGTGGCCCATGAACCACCAGTGCTCCGCGCGGTGGTTCGATGCGCAGAAGTGCAGCCCGGCGCGCGTGGCGGCGGTGCGCAGCTCGCCGAGCACGTCGCGGTGCGGGCCCATCTCCACGCTGTTCCAGTGCGAGAGCGCGCTGCGGTACATCTGGAACCCGTCGTGGTGTTCGCTCACCGGCATGATGTAGCGTGCGCCGGCGCGGGCGAACAGGCTCACCCACTCATCGGCGTCGAACGCCTCGGCGCGGAACATGGGGATGAAGTCTTTGTAGCCGAACTCGTTCTGCGGGCCGTAGGTGGCGCGGTGGTGGTCGAATTCGGGGTAGCCCTGGATGTACATGTTGCGCGAATACCATTCGTTGCGGTATTCGGGCACGGTGTACAGGCCCCAGTGGGTGAAGATGCCGAACTTGGCGTCGGCGAACCAGCTGGGCGCCTGGTTGTGGGCCAGGGATTCCCACGTGGGGGCGAAGGGTCCGGCGTTGGCCACGGCCTCGATTGTTGTGATGCCCGCCATGGCTACCTCCTCTTCGGTGTTTGATGTGTCGGGTCGGTTTGTGTGGGGCCGGGGCGCGGCATGGCGCGCGCCCCGGCCGGTCAGTGGGGGTTCGGGCTCACTCGGAGTCCTTGTCGGCGAACTGCTTGACGATATCTTCGCGGGCCTTGATGAGCGACTTCGCGTTGTCCTCGTCCACCTTGAGCACCTGCTCGTAGCCGAGGTCGTTGATCTGCTTGCTGATGCCCTTGAAGATCGACTGGCTTTCCGCCTGGCTCTTGGCCACAACGGCCTGCCACGAGGCGTTGATGACCTCGGTCTTGACCGACGAGCGCAGCGTGGAGATCTGCGAATCCTCCTCCGGAGGCGTGTAGGTGGCGCCCGGGGCGACGGCGAGCTTGCCGGCCTTCTCCAGATATTCGATGTCGGTCTTCGCGCCGTCCATGTGCTTGGACCAGTCCTCGCTCAGCTTGGTGGTCTTGGCGAGCTGCGTGGCCCACAGCTGCGGGTTGTACGCGGCCTTCGTGTCGGGGTCGGTGCTGTTGGCGTTCACGGTCTTGAAGTTGAGGGTCGAGATGCCGTCGTTGTAGGAGCCGCCGCCGTATTCGGCCGGCACCTGCAGGCCGTCGGCGTCGAACATGGCCTTCTCGCCGAACTCGTTGAGCTGCGGTTCGTTCTTGTCGTTGAGCGTCCAGCACATGTCCTTCGGGCAGGCGGCGCCGCCGGAGTTGGAGGCGGAAGCGTAGATGCCCTCAGGCGAATACAGCCAGTCGATGAACTTGGCGAGGCGTTCCTTGTTCTTGGCCTTCGAACCAATGGCGATGAAGGTGTTGCCGTCGCCCTCCGGCTGGAAGCCCGGGGTGTAGACGTCCATGTCCTGCAGCGGGGCGAGCATGAAGCCGATGCCCTTGTTCTGGTTGTCGGTACTGTTCATGCGCGGCTTGCCCAGCCAGGACCAGATGGACATCAGTACCTTGCCGTTGGTCACCTTCGTCGAGAGCGTGTCCCAGTTCTGGGTGGTCGACTCCGGGTCCACAAGGCCCATCGTGTCGCACTTGTTGAAGAACTCGATCATCTTGTCGTACGCGCTGCCCACCTGGGTGGCCGGCACGACCTGGGAGTCCTTGTCGTCGGACGGCACGAGCACCGAGTTCTGCGCGTAGTAGCCGTACCACTGCGCGGCGGCCTGCGCGTTCTGCATCATCTCGCCGTCCCAGTCCTTGAACAGCGAGACGGCGTAGATGTCGTCCTTGCCGGTCTCCTGGCGCGCCTTGTCCTGCATCTGCTTGAGCACGTTCGCGAAGTCGTCGAGGTTCTTGATCTCGGGGTAGCCGACCTTCGCGTAGTAATCCCAACGGATGTACGGCGCGGCGGTCGGTTCGACGCCGTCGGCGCTCTTGGTGGGCGATTCGTCGGAGACGTTGCCCGGAACGCCCCAGATGCCGTCCTGCCCGGCCTGCTTCGTCACGTAGTCCACGCCGGCCTGGTAGTTCTTCACATGCGGCATGTCTTTGTAGTACGGGGTCATGTCGGTGATGAGCTTCGACTTGACGAGCTTCTGCAGACGGCCGTTCTGCATGCCGACGATCACGATGTCGCCGAGGTTGCCTGCGGTCGAACGGGTGTCGAACAAGGTGTCGCCGCCACCGGCCACGTTCGGCGCGATGATGTTGAGTTCCATGTTGAACTTGTCTTTGACGATCTTGGCGAACCAGCCCTTTTGCACACCTTGGTAGTTCGCGGTCGACGAGAAGACATCCACCTTCATGAGGCTGCCGTCGTCCGGGGCGTCGCTTGCGCCGGAATCGCCGCCACAGGCCGCGACCGAGAACAGCATTGCCGCGGATAGCGTGGCCGCCAGGCCGGCAACGACTTTCTTCTTGATTTCCATGAGGAAACCTCCTTGTTCCTTCTATCTATCTATGCGTGCTCAGCAGTGAGCAACAGTTATATATTTTTTTGGATGTCAGCCCTTGACCGCGCCGAGCATCATGCCCTTGACGAAGAAGCGCTGGAAGAACGGGTAGACGAACATGATCGGCAGCACCACGATCACCGAGACCGTCATGCGGATCGCGGTCGGCGTGGCCGCCGTGGCCAGCAGCGCCGCGTTCGCCGCGTTCGCCTTGACCGAGTTCGCGATCGAGCTCGCCTGGTTGATGTAGGTGTAGAGCAGGTACTGCAGGCTCCACAGCTTCGAGTCGGTCATGTAGATCAGCGTGTCCTGGAACGAGTTCCACTGGTTCACAGCCGAGAAGATCGCCACCGTGGCCAGGATCGGCGTGCACATCGGCAGCACGATCTTCCAGAACACGGTCATCGTGCCGGCGCCGTCCACTTCGGCGGCCTCCTGCAGCGAGGCCGGGATCGATTCGATGTAGGTCTTCACGAGGATGATGTTGAATGGCTGCACGATGGCGGGCAGGATGTAGACCCAGAAGTTGTTGGTCAGCCCGTAGTTCTTCATCGTGATGAACATGGGGATCAGGCCTGCGTTGAAGTACATCGTGATGACGACGAAACGGTACCAGAACGAACGCTTCCACATCTTCTGCTGTGTGAACATGAAGCCGAGGTAGGCGCTCGCGAGCACGGTGAGCACGGTGCCGATCACGGTGCGGGCCACCGAGATCCACGCCGCCTGCCCCAGGCCGTCGAGCCCAAGCACGGTCTTGTAGTTGTCCCAGTGCCAGCCGATCACACGCCACGTGACTTCGCCCGCGGCGGCGGCCTGGTTGCTGGACAGCGAGTTGATGATGAGGAAGTAGAACGGGTAGGCGCAGATCAACGCGAAGAGCGACAGGATGATTACGTTGACGACGTTGTAGATCTTTTCCCCTGTGGTGCGGCGCATCGCCGGGGAGATGCTTACTTTGGCGGTTGCCATGATTTCTTCTCCTTGAGTCCTGGAAACGATACGCTGGATCAGACGATGCCTACGCCGCGGGTGCGCTTGGACAGCCAGTTGACGAGCAGCAGCAGGCCAACCGAGACGAGCGATTTGAGCATGGAGATCGCGGTGCCGAGCGAGAGGCTGTTCTGGCCCATGCCCACGTTGTAGACGTAGAGGTCGAGCACCTGGATCCACTTCTGGTTGAACGCGTTCTGGAACACGTAGTACTGGTCCATGCCGTTGTTCAGGAAGTTCGAGATCGAGAGCATGAGCAGCACGAAGTAGGTGGGCATCAGCTGCGGGATCGTCACGTGGATGATCTGCTGGAAGCGGTTGGCGCCGTCCACCTGCGCGGCCTCGTAGAGCTCCGGGTCGATGCCGGCGATGCCGGCGAGGTACATAATCGAGCCCCAGCCGAGGCCCTTCCACAGGTTCCACAGCAGCATCTTGAGCCACACCTGGTCGGGCGAATCGAGGAACTTGATCGGCTCGCTGATCAGGTGCATGTTCATGAGCAGCTCGTTGACCATGCCGGACGACGAGAACATCGCGAAGGCGATCGAGTAGACGAGTACCCACGAGATGAAGTTCGGCAGCGTGGTGAGCGTCTGGATGAGGTTCTTGAACCACTTGGCGCGGATCTCGTTGAGCGCGATCGCGAAGATCACCGGCAGGAACGAGGTGAGGATGTTGAGGCCGCTCATCGCGAAGGTGTTGAGCAGCACCTGGCCGATCGTGCGCAGCTGCGCCGGGTTCTGCACCATCATCTCGAACCACTGCAGCCCCACGAATTTGCTTTCGGACAGCGGGATCGGCGGCTGGTAATCGTAGAACGCGTAGATCCAGCCGAACAACGGCACGTAGCTGAACAGGAACACGAGCACGAGCAGCGGCGCCACATAGAGCCACAGTTTGAATGCATGCTTCTTGTCGATCGGTTGGGCGCCGATCATCTTCGCGGCCTTCTTCGCCTCGCGGCGCTCCTTGCGCGTCAGCCTCTTGCCCGCGGCGTCTTCGGCGGCCTCGACCTCACGGCCCACAACCGCTTCGGCGCCACCGTCCATGCCGACGGTCTCGTCGACTTCGGTGCTTGAGGACGTCTGCATCTTCTCCTCCTTTGGAATCTGGATGGTCAGCGATCCTCGTCTCGCATCATCGCGAGGCTTCATTCACTTCTTGTTGAATAGGTTATAAACAAGAAAGCTTTTTGTCAAACCAACAGACGAAGTGGGCCAATCGCACAGGATTGTCCACCTAGCGCCACAATCGCAGTAATACGTGGAATATCAACGATTCCCCGCATTCCCCTGTGGCAGTAGCGCCTCCGACATACTGGCGATGATTTTTCTCTCGACATAATCACATGCTGTTTATATACTTATCAATAACAGTGCGCACACTGCTGTGCGTCATAATAAGAGGAATGATTGAGGAGTCCGACATGAAATTCAACACCGAAGCGCCGTTCTGGCAGTTCATGGGCACACTCGCCCGCTTCACAGGGCTCAACGTGGTGGCGCTCGCCACCATGCTCCCGGTCGTCACGATCGGCCCGGCCCAAGCCGCGCTCTACAGCACACTCTTCGCCTACGACAAGAACGACGACATCAACCTGGTGCGCGAATACCTGCGTCGCTTCAAGCGGGAGTTCAAGCAGGGCTTCATCTCGGGTTTGCTGCTGCTCGCGCTGATCGCGGCCGTCCTCTTTGGACTGGGCTTCTGGGCCTCATGGGACACCGACCTGGCATACGCGCCGCTGATCGTCATGGTGGCGGCCGCCGTCGTCACGCTCGTGATCGCCGAATACATCTTCGCACTGCAGGCGCGCTTCGCCAACCCACTGCCCCGCCAGTGGAAGCTCGCCGCGCTGTTCCCGTGGCGCGCGTTCGGCTGCACGCTCGCCCTGATTGGCGTCGACATCGTGGCACTCGGCCTGGCGTTGTTCGTGCCGTTCATCCGCGTGCTCATGCTCATCTTCGGCCTGAGCTGGGTCTTCTATGCGAAGTCATTGATCCTGCTGTGGGGCTTTCGCAAGTACGGCGGCTATGGCGAGGTCGAGCGCACCACGTACGTCAACGCCAACAGCGGCATGTGAGGCCCGTCGCTCAGTCTTGCTATGAATGAATGCGGTAGCAGCTGTACTGTCACACCGCATAAGGAACGTTTGCCCCATGGGATTCTTTCATTTCATCGCCGGACTGCTCAAGGACCCGCGCGCCGCGATCGCCAGCTGGATCGCGATGGGCGTGGCGCCGACGCTCGGATTCATCTTCCTGATCATCTTCATTGAGACCGGTGTGGTGTTCTTCCCGTTCCTGCCCGGCGACTCGCTGCTGTTCGCCGCCGGCTTCTTCGCCGCGCCGGATGCGGCCACCGGCCAGTCCGCGCTGCCGATCGCCGCACTGCTGCCGGTCGTGTGGCTCGCCCCGATCATCGGCGACCAGTGCAACTATTTCATCGGGCATTTCTTCGGGCGCCGCATCATCGAATCGGGCAAGGTCAAGGCCATGACGCCCGAGCGCATCGCCAAAACCGAGACGATGATCGACCGCTGGGGCCCGCTCGCCGTGTTCCTGGGGCGTTTCTTCCCGTTCATCCGCACCTTCATGCCGTTCATCTCGGGCATTTCGGGCATGCAGTGGCGCCGCTTCACGCCATTCTCCGTATTGGGCGGCCTCGTGTGGTCGTCGCTGTTCACCCTGCTCGGCTATTTCTTCGGCGGCATCCCGGTGGTGCAGGAGAACTTCGAACTCGTGATCGTGGCAATCCTGCTCATCTCGCTGATCCCCACCGTGGTCGGCCTCATCAAGGCGAAGTTCGGCAAGAAGAAGCCGCAGCCTGCGGCCGTGATCGCCAAAGAGGAGACGACGCCCCTCACTGAGGACGACGCGCGCTGACAGGGGCTGAATTCCACAGGCCGACGAGTTCGCACCATTGCGTACAGTGGTTGGCGTGAAAAAACTGATTGAGCAGATCCTGAAATTCGGCGTGGTGGGCATCATCGCGTTCCTCATCGACTGGGGCATCCTCAACCTGCTGGTGGGCGTGTTCCACATGCACAATGTGATCGCGGCCACCATATCGTTCACCATCGCGCTCATCTTCAACTACTTCGCCAGCATGAAATACGTGTTCCGCCACCGCCCCGACATGGCGCGGTGGATGGAGATGGCAATCTTCGTCTTTTCCGCGGTCGTCGGTCTGCTCATCAACGGTCTGATCATCTGGCTGTCCACCTACGGCATGAACAAAGACGCGTTCATCACGCAGCACGCCGAATACCTGTTGCGCACGAACATCGGCAAGCTCGTGGCCACAGTGATCGTGGCCGTCTGGAACTTCATCATCCGCAAGTGGCTGCTCGACGACACGCATACCAACGCCATGAACCGGCTGCGAGGCCATGTGCTGAGCGAGGAGGAGCTCGAGGCCAAATGGGAGCGCAGCTTCTCGCACCGTTTGGGTATGTGGTCGATCGAACACACGCCCAAGGGCTGGAAGTAGTCTCCCACTTTTTCCCTCACCACCCAAAAAGTGTAAGAATGCCGGAAGCTGGTTCGTTGGAATTCCAACGAACCAGCTTCCGGCATTCTTACACTTTCTGCAGCATCCGAAAAAAGTGCGCGCTCAGCTACGCATAACCTTTATCTCCTCACCCTCACGGCGGGCGGTGAAGACCACACTGCCGCCGTCGATGCGCGTCACCGTGGCGCTTGCCTCGTCCTGGTCGCCCAGGAACACGCGCACATCCGGATCGGCCGTGTAGTCATAATCCGGGGTCGTGGCGCCGGGATGCGTCACAATGACCGACCCGTCACGCACCCACAGTGGCACCGAGTCAAACCCATGGTGCTCGGTGCGCCACACGCCATGCTCGCTGTGCACACGCTCGCCGGTGAACCAGTTCGTCCAGCCGCCGGCCGGCAGATAGTACGTCACTTCGCCGCTGTAGGTGAACACGGGGGCCACGAGCAGCGACGGGCCAAGCATGTACTGGCGGTCGAGCGTGCGGCAGGCCGGGTCGTCGGGGAACTCGACGAACATCGACCGCATGACCGGCGTACCGTGCCGATGCGCCTCAAGTCCCGCCTGATACAGATATGGCATGAGGCTGAGCTTGAGCAGCGTGAACGTGCGGCACACGTCCACCGCGCTCTGGCCGGGCTCGATCCGCCGGCCCTGGCGCTCGTCCTCCTCGTCGAAGAGCCACGGCACGCGGTAGACAGTGGACCCGTGCAGGCGCGAATGCGAGCTCAGCAGGCCGAATGCAAGCCAACGCTTGTAGACGGCCGGGTCGGGGAACGCGCCCTCAAAGCCGCCGATGTCATGGCTCCAGAAGCCGAAGCCGGACAACGTGAGCGACAGGCCGCCGCGCAGCGTCTGCGCCATGCCATTGAACGTAGATTCGCAGTCGCCACCCCAATGCACGGGGAACCGCTGGCAGCCGGCCGTGGCCGAACGGGCGAACAGGCATGCCTTGCCAGTGCCATAGGTCTCTTCAATTGCCTCGAACACCGTCTGGTTGTACAGCTCGGTGTACCAGTTGTGCATCGAGAGCTTCGGTGCGCCGTCGAACCACACCACGTCGCGCGGGATGCGCTCGCCGAAGTCGGTCTTGATCGCGTCGATGCCCTGCTTGAGCAGTGAGACGACCTTGCCCTTGAACCAGGCGCGCGCATCCGGGTTCGTGAAGTCCACGAGCCCCATGCCCGCCTGCCAGTTGTCGGTCTGCCACACCGTGCCGTCGGGGTTGCGCACCAGATAGCCGTTGCGCATGCCCTCGTCGAACATCGCGCCGCTTTGGCCGATGTACGGGTTGATCCACGCGCACAGGTGCAGGCCCTTGTCTTCGTGCAGTCGCTTGAGCGTGGCCTCGATGTCGGGGAAGAACCGCGAATCCCATTCGAAATCGGTCCAGTGGAACTCGCGCATCCAGTAACAGTCGTAATGGAACGCGCTGAGCGGGATGCCACGGCTCGCCATGCCATCCACGAACGAGGTGATCGTCGCCTCGTCGTATTTGGTGGTGAACGACGTGGTGAGCCACAGGCCGTAGCTCCATGCCGGCACCTGCGCCGGGCGGCCGGTCAGGCGCGTGTAGCGGTCCAGGATCTGCTTCGGCGTGGGGCCGTAGATCACGCAGAAGTCGATCGTCTCGCCCGGCACCGAGCACTGCACGGCCTCGGTGTTGACCGTGCCCACCTCGAACGAGACGTGCCCGCGGTCATTGACGAACACGCCATAGCCGCCGCTCGTCATGTAGAACGGGATGTCTTTGTAGCCCTGTTCGGAGGCGGTGCCGCCGTCCTCGTTCCAGATGTCGACGCTTTGGCCGTTCTTCGCGAACGCAGCGAAGCGCTCGCCGAGCCCGTAGACCGTCTCCCCCACACCCAGTGAGAGCTGGATCGATGTGAACGTGCGCGATTCGTCGTTCGCGAGGCCCGTGCGCGTCACGCCGAACTCGCCGACCGGCTCGGCGCTCACGTTGGCGAGCTCGTTGAGCGCGAAGCGCGCGAGCGACTTGCCCTGCGAGCGCGTGAGCGTGTTGCCGCGCTCATCGGTGAACATGAGGTTCCACTCGGGGCCCTTGACCACGGTGGCGGTCAGGCCGCCCGAGCTCAGTGCCGCCGTGGCGCCGCGCTCGCCGGTTTCGCCGTCGCCGTCGCCGTGTGTGGTGATGTGCACGTAGTCACGGCCGCCGGGTTCGTCCTGCGCGATCGGGAAGCCGATGCCCTGCGGGCCGCCGCGCCAATGCGTAGCACGCACGCGGATCACGCCTTCGATCGGCGTGCTGAGTTCCACGTGAAACGCGGGCTGGTTGAGCGTGTTCGCGCGTTCGGCGATCGGGCGGGTCGGCGCGAGCACCGAGATTGTCTCCTGTGCCGGGTCTGGGTGCAGTTCGTAGGCGTCGCGAGCGAACAGGGCGTCGACGCCGTCGCGCATGAGCCAATAGCCATTGGTGAATTTCATGGAAGTCTCCTTAGGGCAGTGCGCACTTTTTTGGGGACTGACGAAAAAGTGCGTGCTGAAAATGGGCACTTGTTGTGCGGAAGTATGGTATTGCTGGCGTGTTGGGGCGCACTTTTCTTGAGGGCCCAAGAAAAGTGCGCGGGGCCCTACTTCACCGCCCCTGCCGTGATACCACGCGAGAGCGTGCGCTGGAACAGCAGGAAGAAGATGAGCGTGGGCACGATGCTGATGAGCGATGCCGCGGCGGTTGTCGTCACGTCCATGAGGCGGTCGCCGGTGAGCGAGCTGATCGCGATCGGCACGGTCTGCGACGAGTTGTCGACCAGGAACGCGAGCGGGATCATGTATTCGTTCCACGTCCAGATGAAGAAGAACACCAGGAGCACGCTCAGTGTGGGCTTCGAGATTGGGAACACCACGTCCTTGAAGATGCGCCAGCGGCTCGCGCCATCGATTGTGGCGGCCTCGAGGATCGACTTGGGGAACGTGCCGAACACGGACGAGAGCAGGTAGGTGCCGAACGCGCTTTGGATCACGGTGAAGATGATCACAATGGCCCACGGGTTGTTGTACAGGCCCATGCCCTTGAACATCGTGTACAGCGGGTACAGCATGGCCTCCTGCGGCAGCATGTTGGCGAGCATAATCAGCAGCGTGATCCACTTGCGGCCTTTGACGCGGCCGATGCCCAGCGCGTACGCATTGAACATGGAGAGCACCACGGCCAGCAGCGCCACAAGGCCGGAGGTCCAGACGCTGTTCCACACCTTTTCGGGGAAGTTCACGCGATCCCAGAAGGTGGACAGACCGGTGAAGCTCAGTTCCTTCGGCCACGACAGCGGTCCGGAGGTGTTGTAGTCGCCGGGCGTTTTGAAGGCGTTGAGCAGCAGCACGATGAACGGGAACATCATGATGAGTGCGCCCACGATGAGCAGCACGAGAATCACCCAGTCACCCGTGGTGCGGTTCTTCTTGACGTGCGCGATCTCCTTGAGCTCCTTGGGGGTGAGCTTGTGCTGGTCGGGTGAGGTGTATTCAAAATCCTGCTCTGCGGAAACGAGTGCGGAAGTCATGGCCTACTCCTCATCCTCTTTGGCGACCTTCTCCTGAAGGTTCGTAAACGCAATGGAAACAATCACAATCACAATGGTGAGCGCCGTAGCGATGGCCGCGCCGTAGCCCACCTGCTGCGACTGAAAGAACTGCTTGTACGAGTAGTACGACGGCACGGTCGTGCTTGTGCCGGGGCCGCCGCGGGTGAGCATCTGCACCGGGCCGAACACCTTGAGCGCGGCGATCGTGCAGGTGAGCGCGACGACGAAGATCTCCGGCTTGATCGACGGCAGGGTGATCGCACGGAAGCGCTGCCACCAGTTCGCGCCGTCGAGGCTCGCCGCCTCATACAGCTCCGGGTCCACGCGCTGCAGGCCCGACATGAAGATGACGAGCGGGTAGCCGATCTGGATCCAGATCATGATGAGCATGAGGAAGATGAGCGCGGTGTCGGGCTTGCCGAGCCAGTCATGCTGCAGGTCGCCCAGGCCGATTGCCTTGAGCAGCGCATTGAGTGCGCCGTTCTCGGGGCGCAGGATCCAGCCCATGACGAGCGAGGCGACGGCGATCGGCAGCAGCTGCGGGAAGTAGTAGAGCGCGCGCATCGTGGATGCGGTGCGCGGGCCGAACTTCTTCTGCACCACGTCGAACAGCAGCGACGAGAGCACGAGGCCCACGAGGATCGGGATGATCACCATCGCGAGGATCATCCAGATCGAGTTCATGAACGAGACCCAGAACGTGTGGTCCTTGACGAGGCGCGCCCAGTTGGTCAGGCCCGCCCAGACCGGCGGCTTGATGCCGCGGTAGTTGGTGAAGCTCAGGTAGATGTTCCACACCGCGGGGATCACGATGATCCACAGCAGCATGAGCAGGCCCGGGATCAGATAGATCCAGAACCGCCGCGACGGGCTTCCGGGAATGCGGGACATCTCCCGTTCGCGCTTGGACGCCTTGCGGCCGCGCTTGTGGTTGGTTGCTGAAGACATGATGGCACTTCTCTTCGCGATTCGTATGGTTCAGGCGGCCGGGCGGTCAGTCCTTGACGCCGGCGTCCTGCACGCCCTTGTCGTAGTCGGACTTCATCTGCGCGATGGCGCCCTTGACGTCGGTCGAGCCGTTGACCAGCTCCTGCAGCGAGGCGTTGAGCTCGTCGTAGAACGTGGCGGTGGGCCAGTCGGGGTAGAAGCCGAGCGCGTTGTCCTTGAGCACTTTGTTGAAGGATTCGATGAGTTCCTTCGTGGACTTGTCGGTGATCTTGGCCGGGTCGGCGGCGATCGGCAAGCCGCCAGAGTTGCCCATGAGGTCCTGTACTTCATCGCTCAGTGTGATGTTGATGAACTTCGCGGCCAGGTCCTTGCGCTTCGAGTTCTCGGGGATGACCCATAGGTTGCCGGAGGAACCGACGACCTTCTTGCTCTGCGGGAAGGTGGAGAACGTGACGTTCGTGCCCTTCATGTCGTTCTGGAAGCGGCCGTACCACCAGGTGCCCGAGAAGAACATCGGGTAGGTGCCGTTCATGAAGCCCTGGCCAACGTCCTCGGCCTTGAGGCCGGTGCAGTCCTTGGAGATGTAGCCCTTGTCGGTCCAGTCCTTGATTGTCTGCGTGGCGTAGGTGATCGGTTCGGAATCCCAGTCCACATCGCCGTCGTACATCTCGTACGCCTTGACGAACTGGTCGTCGGCCTTGCTCAGCACGAGCTGCCACCACAGGTGCTGCAACGGGTATTCGGCGGCGCCTTCGGCGAGCGGCGTGATGCCCTTGTCCACGAACTTCTGCATCGCGTCGGTCAGTCCGTCCATCGTCGTCGGGATCTCGATGCCGTTCTTGTCGAACATGTCCTTGTTGTAGTACATGATCACATCTTCGCCGTAGTTCGTGATGCCGTACCAGTTGCCGGATCCCATCACGCCCTTCTCGTTGTACTTTCCGGTGTCGGCGAGCGAGCCGGTGACCTTTTCGTCCCATTTGTATTCCTTGACGTAGTCGTCGAGGTTCGTCAGCAGGCCCTGGCTGGCGAGCAGGCCGGCGGTAGCGTTGCCCTTGTTGTATTCCATGACGTCGGGCGCCTCGTCGGAGTTGAGGATCTGTGAGGCGTTCTGGCGGATCTGCTCGAACGACTTCTTTTCGAATTCGACCTTGACGCCGGTCTCCTTTTCGAAGATCTCCATGGCCTTCTTCCAAGCCACGCCCATCGCGCCGTTGTCTTCCTCGTAGTGCCAGACCTTGATCGAGGTCGGGTTTTCCTCCTGTGCAGCGCCACCACCGCCGCAGCCGGCGAGAGTGAGCATGCTGGCCGCGGTGGCTGCGGCCAGACCGGCTGCGATTGCCTTACGAATGTTCATGATTCTTCCTTCTTCAGCGCCATTACTGACTGTGGATAATGCAGATGATGGAGATTCAGCCGTTGAACCTCATGGATTAATTAAATCATCGAAGTAATTTGGCGCCAACTTGTTTCGACTGTTATCGAAACATCAATCGAATCCGGGTCGGCCCCGGCGAAATCATTCGCGGACCTGACGCGCGCGCATCGTGCCCCGCGCGCAGTATTCGCCCGGCAGCAGCTCCACATACCCCACATCATGCCGCTCCCCGCGCAGCACCTCCATCATGATGTCCACCGCGCGCTCGCATACCGCACCCGGATTCATGGGCATCTCGTCGGCGAGGCGCGCAGACGAACCGTTCGCGCATGCCGCCATGATCGACACATCCCGCGGCACATCGAGCCCCTTGCGCGCGAGCGCCGCACGCACGAGCCCCATCTGCGCGGCGTTCTCCTCGCAGATGATCGCGGTGATCCGCGGGTCCTCGCCGAAGGCCTCCTCAATGGCGAGGTTCACGTCATCGGCCGTGCGCCCGAACGCGAACTTGCGCATGACGGTCATGCCGAGCTCCTCGCCGCGCTGCATGGCGGCGTCGAGAAAGCGCACCAGGAAATTGGAGCCGTCGATGAACGCGCGGCGGTCCGGGCAGTACAGCATCACATGCCGGTGGCCGAGCACGTGCGCTTTCTCCATCGCCTCACGGCCCATGCGCGCGAAATCCATGTCGACCGTGTATACATTCCCGGTGTCGTTCGTGTAGCCGATGCTCACCACAGGGATGTCGATCGCGGCGGCCATGTCCGCGCGCGAATCGCTGAGCAGCACGTCGAGCAGGAAAATGCCGTCCGCCATGCCGCGGTCGGCCACACGGCGCATCTCCTGGTCGCCCGCCTCGTGCATGAGTAGCAGGATGTCGTAGCCGTGGCGTTTGGCGGCGGTAGCGAGCGCGAAGAAGAACGCCGCGTAATTCGCCACGTCGGTGTACGGGCGCAGCGGCGAGCTCACGGCGAGCACATGCGTGCCGCGCGCGGAGGCGGGTTCGGTCGCGTCGATCACCGGGCGGTACCCGAGCTCGAGCGCGGCGGCGCGCACGCGCGCCTGCGTTTCGGCGCCAATCCTGCGTTTGCCGCTGACCACATAGGAGACGGTGCTTATCGAAACGCCTGCGCGCGCCGCCACGTCTTTGATACCGGCCATGCCAACCCCGTTCGACGGTGGGTGCGCCCCTCGCCGCATTGCGCCTAGCGCACCCGAATGCAAGTGAACTATGCGCGCCATATTAGCGGGTTTCGACGATGCGTTCCATTGCGTGGGCGCCGTTGTCGAAATACATCGAAATATGCGCACGGAATACGCACATATGCCCTGCGCCTATGGCGCTTTTGCCGTCTGGCGTCGCACCGCGACACGCGGAATGGTGTTGTTCGGGCGGTCGATTTGCGTTTGTTCGCGGATGTGAGTAGACTGTGTCAAGTTGCTATGCGGAGCACAGCAACATCCACGGGGCTGTAGCTCAGTTGGTAGAGCGCTTCGTTCGCATCGAAGAGGTCGTGGTTTCGATTACCATCAGCTCCACGAAGACCGCTGCATTCATTCCACCGCAGCGGTCTTTTTCTTTTTCTCCCGGCAGTCACCATGGGTCTACAATCGGCGCTGTTTTGACAGTCGACAGCCGTTGGCTCCGGGTGCTTCCGGACAGCTGTCAACCCAAGCAGCAGTAAGGGCCGACAAGGATTCCGGGCACACATTCTGGCCGGGCGCGAAAGCCAGGCCACCAACTTTCGAACCATGAAACCCTATGCGCCACAAGACCTAAGGCACGATTCCAGACACACTTTTTGGCCTATAACCCGGGATTTCGGACGATTACAGACGGTTGTCATGCTCCGCGGCCCCGAATATGACTTCTGTCTGCAAGCTCCAGAGATCTGTCATATATAACCACCCATTCCATGACGTTCATCTGCAGACTCCAGAGATTCGTCATGCACAACCACCTCAATCATGACTTCCGTCTGTAGATCCTCGAGATTTGTCGCACCTCGCCGCCCAAAGCATGACTTCCGTCTGGAATACGCGCACAGGCTCCAACCTTCCTCGCTACGGGTAGTGCCTTCCTTGCTACGGGTGGTGCTTGTACGGATACCATCCCTCTACAATCGTTGAAAAATGGCGGATCATAGGGTGGGGTAAGCAAGAAAAGCACTACCCGTAGCGTAGGGAACACTACCCGTAGCAGCAATATGAAATCGACAGCAGGAAGGGATTGCGATTGTGCATGTATTCTGCGCCCACATGCACATTAGTTTGCACAATGCGCGCATGAGACACTGGTCGTACGCATTGCAAATATGGCAGATGCACTGGCGCAGAGGCAAGAGACAGAGATACACAGAAACACAGGGATACAGGGATACAGGGATACAGGGATACAGGGATACAGGGAGGAAACCATGCAGTGGGGTAAACGTGTGCTCACATGCGTCGCAGGAGTGGCGGCAATCATCTCGATGGCAGGGTGTGGCGGTTCGGGCAATGCCGGAACCAGCGCATCACTGACATCTGAAGCCACGCAGACGATCACGCCGAGCACAGGCAGCGAATCGGCGACACTCGTGGCCTATTTCTCCGCGACCGGCGGCACGTTGTTCGAGATCGAACCGGCTGAACCATACACGAACGACGATCTCAACTACAACGACCCCGATAGCCGCGTGAGCAAGGAGCACGACGACGAATCGCTGCGCGACGTGAAGCTCACAACAACCGACGTGCCTGATTGGAGCAGCTACACGACCGTGTACATCGGCTACCCGATCTGGTGGGGCGAAGCGGCATGGCCGGTGAACACCTTTGTACGCGCCAACGATTTCAGCGGCAAAACCGTGATCCCGTTCTGCACGTCCGCGAGCTCATCGCTCGGCTCAAGCGCGAGCAACCTGGCGAAGCTCGCCACAACGGGCGACTGGAAGGAAGGCTAGCGGTTCAGTTCATCGGCGAACACGCAGACCGTAGAAGACTGGGTCAAGCAGCAGGCATGACCCATTGGCGCCGTTTCGCCCGCCACACCACGTCAGCGAACAATGCAACGCAGTCGCGGCGCACCGGCTCACGCCTGCACCACGAACCCAAGGCGTTCCACAAACCGCTCAAGGCCCTCGTGGCTGGGGAACACGGCGATGTTGCCGAGAATGCGGCGGCATATCTCCCCGAGCTCCTCGCGCACGGCCGCGCGCACCGCATTACGATCGTGCGCGTCGGCGCCTGAGCGCTCAAGTGCAGCGTGCGCCGCATCCCACATGAGCTCGAACCCTGCCAGATCGGCCGGAAGTTCGCTCCCGGAAACAAGCGCATCTTCCAACGCACCCAGCTGCCCAACGAGACGGCCCGGCAGCACAAACAGCCCCATCGCCTCGATCAGCCCAATCGGCTCCTGTTTGATGAAAAAATACTCAGGGTGTGCATGGAACACACCAAGTGGGTACTGGTCGCTGACCGCATTGTTGCGCAGAATGAGGCTCATCTCGTAGGCCGGGGGCTCCCCCACTGCAGACACATATCGCGCGATCGGCGCAAGCGAGGACTGCGCGCTGCCATCCGGGCCGCGCGCGGCAATGCCGAGTGCGGGGTCGTCATATGCGACCCATGCCTCACGGATGCGTTCGCACACCTGCATGATGCTTTCGCGGCGGCGCGAGCGCACGCGCAATGCGCTCGCCGGCCAGTCGATGATCTCGAGCACGGCATCGTCCGCCCCAGGGCAGGCGAAGGCCTTCCATGCGGCGGCGCGCTGCATCGGCATGATCTCGCCGCCGCCCTGGTAATGGTCGTGAGCAAGCACCGACCCGCCGATGCGCGGCAGCGCGGCATTGCAGCCGAGGAAATAGTCCGGGAACTGGTTGACGAAGTCGAGCAAATTGCCGAACGTCTGTGAGTCCACGCGCATCGGCGTATGCTCGCGGTTCACGCAGATGCCATGCTGACGGAAATAGCCGTACGGCGAGAACTGCCAGAACCATGGGCGCGCGTCGAGCTCGACCTCGACGGTGCGCAATGTGCGTTTGCCGCGCGCCGCAAGCCCCTCGTTCTCATGGCATATCGTGCACTGCGCGAAGCTGCCGTCCACACTGTTGCCGCGCGCCGCCTTGCGCATGTCTTTGAACTCCGGTTTCGCCGTGTTGATCGTCACGACGAGCCCGGCGCTATCGAAGCGCACATTGCGGCGCAACTGGGCGAGCTTGACCGAACCGTTCGCCACGCAGTAGTCGTACAGCCACCGCATCGCCTCCATGTTGCCGGCCGTGGCGCGCACGTCGTCGTATTCGTCTTGGATGCGCGACGGCGTGGCGGACAGCGTGCCCATGACCTCGTCGCTCGCCAGAACTCCATCGACGATGGCCTCACCGCCTTGGCCGGCGAGCGCCACGGCTTGCGCGCGCAACGATTCGTCGGCATCGAACAGCTCAAGCAGCCGGTTGCGCATCCAGTCGCGGTCGCGCGCGTCGAGCAGCAGGCGCTCGCGGGCGTACTCGACCAGTGCGTCGATCACATGGAACACCGCGGCATCGTCTTCACTGTCCACGTACCCAGTCGGTTCACGCATCGCGGTCGCCCCCATCGCTCCCCTGCATGATGCTGCGTATCGTGCTGTGCATCTGCGGCATCTGCTCTCCCATCTCTCGCGCAAGCTGCATCTGTGTGTGGGCGCGCACGAGGTTGTGTTCGGGGTAGCGTGTGGCGAAGTAGACGTCACCGGACAGATAATCGCCGAGGAACCGCATGCCGCATTCGAGCGTCATCAGTTGCGCGGCCACCGGCAGCAGGTCGAGTTCGCGTTCGGTCGCCGTGCCGCCGACCTCACCGAGGAACCCTTCCGCATAGGCGCGGAACAGCGGGAGACTGAAATGCACTTTCGTCAGGTCCGGCTCGTCTTCGAGGCCCGTCGAGGCGCCGAAGCGGATCGAGTCGCCGAAGTCGAAGAGCATCGAGCCGGGCATCACGGTGTCGAGGTCGATGATCGCGCGCGGCTCCCCACTGCCCGCATCCATCAGGATGTTGTTGAGCTTCGTGTCGTTGTGCGTGACGCGCAACGGCACCGACCCGTCGGCGAGCGCATCCATGATCTGCGCATAGTCATCTACATGGGCGTCGAAGAACGCGATCTCGTCGCGCACGCCCGCCACCCGGCCGAGTGGATCGGCGTCCACGGCCGTGCGGAAGTCGGCGTAGCGGTGCGGGGTATCGTGGAAGTGTGCAATCGTCTCCGTGAGCTGCGAGGCGTCGAAATCCGCGAGGCGGCGCTGGAATGCGCCGAACGCGGCGCCCGCCCGCGCGAATATGCGCGGGTCGTCGACGAGGTTGTACGACATCGCGCCTTCGATGAACCGGTAGACGCGGTAGGCGCCGTTGTCGGTCTCAAGCCAGTCACGGCCGTCTTTCGTCGGCACGAGTTCGAGCGTCTCCTGGCCTTGCGTGCGCAGGAACGCGGTGACGAGCTCGATGTTGCGCATGAGGTTTGGCGTATCCGGGAACACGGTGGTGTTCATCTGTTGCAGGATGTACCGTGCGCGGTCGGCCTCCACGAGATAGGTGACGTTGATGTGCCCATCACCGTACGGGGTGACCGACGTGACGGTGCCGTCGAGCGCGAACTGGTCCGCGATGCGCCGCAGCTCATCGGATGTGGTATGCCTGTCCATATGCTTGGCCTCCTTGCCAATGTGGCACGCTGGTGTCAGTCGAGTTCCTGCCATGCGATCGCGGATGGCGCGAGCTCGAAGTCATCGACCGTGCCGTCGGCGCGCTGCACATGCGTGGACTGCGCCTGATCGGTATTGTTGACGACGCAATAGATGTGTGTGTCGGGGAAGTACGCGACTTCGCATTCCGGATTGGTGGAGCTCCACGCCGCGTACTGGTCCTCATGATAGCTCGCATAGAACAATGCGCGTTCGAGCAGACGTGCGTTCGCCGCCGAATACGGCAGGCCGGAAATGTAGACGCCACGGCCATGGCCATACTCATTGACGGCAAGGCGCACACGCCCGTCCTCCACGTTGAGCAGCGTCACGTCTTCGTTGATCGGATACGTGTTGAGCACCGGCTCGCCGAAGTCTACGCCAGAGGCCTCTTCGGTGATGAAGTTCGCGTCTGCGGCCTGCGGCCAGTATTTGTCGACCGAAAGCGTCTGGAAGCGCTCCTGGTCCACGCCGAGCACGTCGGCAAGCTGGAAGAAGCGGCCCTGCCAATCGGTGGAGCTTGGCTGCCCTACGCCGACGAACGCGCCGCCACCGCGCACCCACTGGCGGATCGTCGAGACGAGGCGCGGGTCGCGCCACACATCACCGCCGCTGAACGACGTGTGCTCGGGACCGGCGTTGATGATGACATCCACGTCATCGCCGATGCCTTGTTCGAGCACGTCGTCGAAACTGATGAACCGCACGTTGACGCGCATGCCCGAAAGGGCTTCGAGGATACCGTAGTACGAGTACGTCTGCTGGTTCGGCAGCGCGTGTGCCACCGTGAACGCCATCCAGCTGCGCATGCGGCCCCAGCAGTTGAGGATCGCGACGTTGAGCTCGCCTTCGGCCGCCTTGCCGCCGGTACGGTCGTGGATGTCACGGAATTCGTTGGCGATGCCGGTCACCGTATCGACGAACTTGGGGAACTTCGCGGCGAGCGAGAGGTAGCCGCCGTAGCCCATGCGCGAGATCGGCGAGCGCAAGATCGCACGCCGTGCCTTGCGCCAGTTGTCGAGTCCTTCGATGCTCGGGTCGTTGCCCTCGTGGAACGTGTCGGGGAAGAAGTACGGCAGGAAGCGGCCTTCCGTGTAGCGCACGCCGGGGATGTCGGCAATCATGCGCAGCGTCGTGCCGTCACCGACCGATCCGACGACGGCGTCGAGCCCAAGCTCGTCGAAGCCTTCCATGTACGGCTCGGTGCCGATCCACTGGTCGCCGAGGAACATCATCGCCTCCTTGCCGGCGGCGTGCGTCTCGTCGACGAGTTTCTTGACGTTCGCTCGCACGAACGTGGACAGGAACGCAATCCAGTCACGCTGTGCCTTGCGCGGTATGCGCCAGGTGGAGTTGTAGCAGCCTTCGTCCACGAAATCCTCGGGGCGCAGCCGGTAGCCGTGCAGTCGCTCGAAGTCGTCGAGCGCCTGCGGCGACACGGTGCATGCGCAGCCGAACCAGTCGACGATCTTCTCGCGGTGCCGCTCGTCGAAGATGAGCGTGAACTGGTAGAAGAACGTCGTGAACCGCACCACATCGGTCTGCGGATTGTCTTTGAGCCACTGTTCGAATGTGCGGAACACGAAGTCGCGCGTCGCCGGATGGTAGATGTCGAACGGGATCTCGTGTTCCTTGTCTCCCCAGTCGTTCGTCAAATGGTTGTACATCTCGACCGGGTCCCAGATGATGTAGGCGAGGAACGAGACCGTGTATTCGTGCATCGGCTCCGTTTCGCGGATCGTGACCGTGTCGTGCCCGGCGTCGAAATCCCAGCGGTCCGGGTCGATCACCTCCCCGGTCGTGCGGTCGATGGCCTCCCAGTAGCGATGCGGGTCCGCGTCGCGGTTCGGCTGCAGCTGTTCGGTGTAGAACCGTTCCATTAGCCCCACCGTGACCGTGTCCGATTCGGCGAGCACGCGCTGCGTGAGCAGATAGACCTGCGGCGTTTCGTCCATGTGCAGGCTGATCCACTCGTTGTGGGCGCGTGTGGGGAAATATGCGCTGTAGATCTTCTTGCCGAGCTGCTCGACGGCCGCGTCGAGATGCGTGCCGTCGGAATTGCGGATCGCGTCGGCACCCCACAGTCGCGCGAGACGCTTGGTCTCCTCGGCGAAGTTCTCTTCGCTCGGCAGGGTGAAACGGCCGGTCATGGTCATGGTGACTCCTTGAAACGGATTGGGATGGTGAAACGGACAGTGGTTGGAAGCGACCTGACTCAGCCCTTGACGGAACCGGCCGCGAGACCGGCGCGCCAGAAGCGCTGCAGGGTCAGGAAGAGGATGATGACCGGCAGCACGCCAAGCAGCGCGCCCATCATCAATGCACCGCGGTCGTTGAACACGGCGAGCGAGACCATGCCGTACAGGCCGAGCGTGACCGGGTAGAGGCTTTCGCTCGACAGCATCATCAACGGCAGCAGGAAGTTGTTCCATGTGGCCACGAACATGAACAGGAAGATGGTGACCATCGCCGGGGCGAGCAGCCGCAGCACGATTGTGAAGAAGATGCGTGCCTCGCTTGCGCCGTCGATGCGCGCGGCCTCAAGCAGTTCGTTCGGCACCGAGCTCTGCGCGTACACGCGGCCCAGGAAGAAGCCGAATGGCGAGACGCAGCACGGGATGATGATCGAGAGCATCGTGTTGTCGAGATGCAGGGTGTTGAAGATCGCGTACTGCGGAATCGTCAGCAATGCCGCCGGCATGAGCATCGCGGCCATGATGATGCCGATGATGGTGCCCTTGCCGCGGAAGCTGAACTTCGCGGTCGCATAGCCGGCCATGACCGAGACAATCGTGCCGACCAGCGCCGAAACACCCGAGTAGAACAGCGAGTTGCCGACCCAGCGCCAGAAGTTATCGCGCGTCCAGCCGAGCAGCGTGGCGTAGTTCGCCGCGATCGCGTCGGGCAGTTCGTTGAGCGGCACGGCGAACCACAGGCCGTTCGAGCCAGTGAGCTGCGCCGGGCTCTTCGTGGAAGCGATGATCGCCCAGTAGATCGGGAACAGGAAATAGACCAGCGCGAACACGAGGATGACGATCGTCACGATCTTCGCGATCGGCTTCGGGCGCATCGAGCGCGGCAGGTCGTTCTCCATGCGCTCGCGCATGCGGTCGGCCTTCCTCTGTGCGCGCATCGGGTTGCGGAACCTGGCGCGGGTGGTGTCGATGAAGCTCATGATTCATTCACCTTCCTTTCGACGAAAGCGTAGATCATGGCGAGCAGCCCGGCGATGACCGCCATGACGATCGCGATTGCATTGGCCGGACCGTCGCCCTTGGGGGTGAGGAAGCCGCGTGACGTGTTGAACGCCATCATCATCGGCGTGTACGAGGAGGAGATCGCCGGGTCGGCGGTCTGCATGACCTGCGGCTCGTTGAACAGCTGGATCGTGCCGACGATCGAGAGCAGCATCGCGAGCAGGGCGGCGCCACGCACGTTGGGCAGCTTGACCTTCATGGCGATCTGCCAGCCGTTTGCACCGTCGATGCGCGCCGCCTCGTAGAGCTCATGCGGAATCGCCTGGAGGGCGGAAAGGAAGATCAGCATGTTGTAGCCGGTGAACGTCCATGTGGTGATGTTGACCATCGAGCCGAGCACCACATTGTTCGCGAAGAAGTCGACGTTGATGCCAAGGGCCGCGAGCCCTTTGACGATTGGCGAGATCTGCCCGTTGTACAGGTAGACCCAGATGATCGAAGCGATGACGCCGGGGATCGCGTAGGGTAGGAAGTAGCCGAGGCGGAACCCGCTCACGTGCTTGACGATGAGCGAGTCGATGAGCATCGCGAGCACGAGCGCGCTGATGATCATGATCGGCACCTGGATGAGCGTGTAGAGCAGCACCCTGCCCATGCCGGCCCAGAAGGCGGCCGATGTGATGACGTACTGGAAGTTCTCGAGCCCGACGAACTTGTTGACGAGCTCGCCGCCGCCGTACGCGCCGCCGCCGGTGGCGACCTGCTGGAAGAAGCTCGAGTAGATCGCGTAGACGATCGGGACGATGAAGACGAGCAGGAAGAGCAACACGAACGGCAGCATGAACAGCCAGCCGGTGCGTTCCTCGCGCTTTGCGGCGGGAGACAGCTTCTCCCTCACCCTCTTCTTCTTCGTCTTCGCGGCGCCGCTTTCGGCGGCCCGCGCATGGACGCCGACCTTGGTGGGCGCCACTGATGAGGTTACCGTTACCATCGCGTTGCTCCTTTGCACAAGATGATCGGGAGGGGCGGGACGGTGCCGCCCCGCCCCTCCGTCAGATGTTGGAAACCGTTACGGCCTCGTGACCCTTATTGGGCGACCGACAGTCCGTAATCCTTGAGTGTGTCGACCGATGCGGTCTGCGCCGCGTCGAAGATGGTCTCGACCTTCGCCTTGCCGTCGGCCGCGTCCGCCGCCTTCTCCTTCATGGCGGTGCCCACCGCGGAGAAGCCCGGGATGTACGAGAAGCTCGCCAGATTGCCGTTCGCGGTGGCGAACTCGGCCATCACGTCCTGGCCGCCATAGAACTCGGACCAGCTTGCCGGGGTCTTTGCGCTGCCCGTCGTGGCGGCCACAACGAGGCCCTGCGAGGTCAGGTCGTCGATCTGCGTGTTGAACCAGTCGAGGAACTTCATCGCCTCGGCCTTGTGCTCGATGCCCTTGAGCGCCACGACGCCCGAACCGCCGTCGGGGCCGGTCTTCTCACCGTTGTCGAACCAGTCGCCGATCTGCGCGACGCGCCAGTCGCCCTTGCCCTTGTCGGCCATCGAATCCATCAGCAGTGGGGCTTCCCATGCGGCGCCGATCGTGCCAATCAGTTCGCCCTTCTGCAGCGAGGCGTCGAACGACGGGTCCCAACGCGGGTTGGTGGTGGCCGCCTTGTCGTCGAGCAGCTGCTGGTAGACCTTCGCCACGGCCTTCGAGCCGCTCGTCTGCGTGTCGACCTTCCACGCGTCGTTTTCCACCGTGTACCACGGACCGGAGGCACCGGCGAGGCCGGAGAGCATGTTGCCCGCCTCATCCGCCTGGAACGACATGATGTACTTGCCTTGGGCGGCGGCCTTCTTCGCGCTTTCGATGAGTTCGGACTGCGTCTTCGGCACGCTGATGCCGAGCTTGTCGAACTCCGCCTTGTTGTAGTAGTAGACGAGCGGGCCGGTGTCTTGCGGCAGGCCGAAGGTCTTGCCGCCGATGGTCATGTTGCCGTACGGGCCTTCGGCGAAATCGCCCTTGTACTGGTCGGCCTCGGCCGTCACGTCTTCCAGCAGGCCCTTCGTGAAGAGCTCGGGGATCTCGGAGTAGCCGGCCTGCGCGAGGTCGGGCGCATTGCCCGCCTTGACGTCGGTCTCGAGCTTCTTGATGAGGTCGGACGCGTTGCCGTTGAAATGGATCGACTTGACCTGGATGTTCGGATTCTCCTTGTTCCAGCGCGAGACGATCTGCTCGACCGAGGTCATGCCCGACTTGTCCGGGAGGCGGTGGATATAGGTGATCTCCACCTTGCCGCCGGTTGACGACGAGCTGGTTGACGAACCGCCCGAACCGCTTGACGAAGCCCCTCCGCAACCGGAGAGCGCCATGCACGCCGCAGCCACGGCCGCGGCCCCTGCCATAAGACCTTTATTCCACTTCATGCCCCTACACTCCTTCGTGATCAGACATGTGGGCGACGCCGCCCAACTTGTTGCTTTCCTTACGATCACCGCCACTTCCTCGTGGTGATGACCCCACCATACCCAGTTGTTTCTTTTTTGTCAACTTGGCTTACTTTTGAGTTCTCTGTGAGCATACACAATCTAGAATCGGCTCTATACCAACGATTATTGACCACACACCGTAATGTCATCCTCGTGTTCAAATGATGTACAATTGAACCAATCCCCCACGCCGCGTCCAATGGCGTGCACCGCGGCGGCACATTCGACAAGGAACCACAAGGCAGGCCCCATGACCGACTATTTCGTCTCTTCGACCCACGGCGACGACTCCGCACAAGGCACCGGGCAAGGCGCCGCGTGGCGCACGCTCGCCCGCGCCACGACCGCCACACTGCGGCCAGGCGACGCGATCCTCCTCGAACGCGGCTCGCGGTTCGCCGGCGAGGCGCTGCACCTGCAGGGGGTCGCCGGCACCCCGCAGCGGCCGGTGGAGATCGGCGCCTACGGCGACCAACAGTTGCCGGCGCCGCTCATCGCCTGCGACGGCAACGGCCAGTGGTTCGAGGACTACCGCGCGCCGATCGGCGGTTCCCCGCACCGCAACCGCGGCACCGTCTCGACGGCCGTGCTGCTGCGCGACTGTTCATATGTACATGTGCACGACCTGGAGATCACGAACCGGCGCACCGGCGACGCGAGCGAGCCCGCATACAACGACCCGGACGCCATGGACCGCACCGGCGTAGCCGTCATCGCCGAAAACGGCGGCACATCGCGCGGCATCGCGCTCGAGCGGCTGTTCGTGCACGACGTGCACGGCAACATCTACGACAAACACATGGCGAACGGCGGCATCTACGTCATCGCGCATCTGCCCGCCGACGCCGCGCGCGTCGAGACCGACATCGCGCGCTTCGACGACGTGCGCATCGCCGGCAACACGGTGCGCGACACGAGCCGCTGGGGCATCGCGGTGGGCTACACCGCCTACCTCAACATCATCGACAACGGCGGCAGGAACGCCGACGGCAGCTGGGACAACACCTACGACTACGGCGACGGCACCATCGGCGACGACATCATCCGCACATACGGCGCCACGAACGTCGTCGTCGAAGGCAACGTCGTGGAGCGCGCCGGCGGCGACGCGATCACCGTCATGTACTGCGACCGGCCGGTCGTGCGGCGCAACATCGCGCGCGAAGCCGCGAAAGACATCCGTGCCGACGTCTACACGGCGACCACCAACGACCGGGTGGCCGCCGCGATCTGGCCGTGGCGCTGCAAGAACGCGCTGTTCGAATACAACGAGGCATACGACACACTCAACGCGGACCGCGGCAACGGCGACGGGCAGGCATGGGACGCCGACTTCGGCGACGGCACCGAATACCGCTACAACTACTCGCGCAACAACTCAGGCGGCTGCGTGATGTTCTGCAACGAGAAGGCCGTCCGCTCCACGTTCCACCACAACGTCTCCGACCGCGACCTGATGGGCGCGATCGACATTCCACGCAACCCGGACGCCACCGTGGCGCACAACACGTTCATCATCGCGGAGGGAGCCGATCCGCTGCGACTTGACCGCGCGGACGGCACGGCGTCCGTGGAAGACAACATCTTCATCAACGCCGGCAGCGCGCCCAAGCACACGGATTGGCATCCGGAGGGGGCGCGCATCACCTACTCGGGCAACGTCACCATCGGCTTTGCGGACCAGCCCAGCGACATCGGCGCGCGTACACGGCGAACCCCCGTGCACCAATCAACGACAGGACGGTGACAATTGCGGCAGACACCCCTGCTGACTTAGACAGAACAGACCGAATATCGATGCAATACTGTCATTTTCACGCTACAGCATAATTATGTATACTTTATTGACATAATCAACACATCTTGATATCCTAGGGCTATCGGCCGGACACCACCGCTGCGTCTGACCAATTGTACGGCCTCATTCGAGACAAGGAGCCACAATGAACCCTTCGCAGCTCGAACAAATCGTGCTCAACGCCAGCACGAAAACGGTGCCTTCCGACATCCGCGCGCGCAACACGATGGCCGTATTCAACCTGCTGTTCCCCACCGCCGCCGTCTCGCGCAGCGAACTGGGCAAAACGCTTGGCCTTTCGCGCATGGCCGCCACCGAAGTGACCGGCGAGATGCTGGGCAACCACATCATCCGCGAAGTCGGTGAAGACACACGCAGCGGGCGCGGCAAGCGCTCGGTCATGCTCGCGATCGACACGGCCTTCTGGCGCATCATCACCGTCGATCTTTCGCAGCAGTATGTGGTGCAGGGTGCGCTCGTCGACCTCGGCGGCCGCATCATCGAACGGACGGAAGTGCCCGTCGAGCACGGCACCGACGTCTCGGCGGACATCATCACCGGGCTCGTCAACCGGCTTATCGCAGCGTGCGCACAGCCGATTCTGGGTGTGGGGGTCGCGGTCCCGGGCGTCGTGGACCACAACGGCACCGTGGTGGACGCCGTGCAGCTCGGCTGGGAGCAAGTGCCGCTGCACGACGAACTGCGTGAGGCGCTCGACATGCCGGTGCTTGTAGGCAATGCGACGAACGCCGCCCTTGTGGCGGAACGGTTCTTCGGCGAAGGCGGCGACAACTCGATGCTCATCCGCATCGGCGCCGGCGTGGGCGCGAGCCTGTGTGTCAACGGGCAGATCGTGGACGGCTCCACGTGCATGGCCGGCGAAATCGGGCATGTCGTCGTCGACCCGGAGGGCCCCGCCTGCGCATGCGGCAAACGCGGCTGTCTGGAAGCATATCTTTCGACGAACAACCTGTACGCGCAGATCGCGGGCGACCCCGCGCAACGCACCGAAATCCTCACCGGGGCAGGCCAGCTGCTCGGCCGTGTCATGGCGATGCCACTCGGGCTGCTCAATCTGCACGACGTGGCGATCGACGCACCCGCGGACATCGGCGGCGAGACCTTCATCAATGCGATGCGCGGCGAATTGAGCGCCGCGATGAACACGCAATACATGACGATCCCGGCACTGCACCGCTGCCAAGTGGGTGCGGACGCATCGCTGCGTGGGCAGGCCATCAACGTGCTAAGACTGCTTGTGCCGCACATTCGCGAGCGCTGCGCGCGCGAGTGAGCGGCCCGCCAACCACACCACCATCAGCCACAACAAAGGAGTTGTCATGGCAGATCCAACCGGCTCGCCGCCACTGCTCATCGGCATTGACGTGGGCGGCACCAAAATCGCCGGTGCCGTCATCGAAGCGCCGCGCGAACACACCTTCACCGACGTGCGCGTGCTGGCGCAATCCAGCCGTCCGGCCCGGCGGGGGCCCGATGCGCTGATCGACGATGTCGCCGCGCTCGTCAACACGCTCGTCGCCCAGCTTCCCCCGGGCTCCGGCGCCGTGGCCGCGATCGGCATCGGCACGCCGGGGGCCGTCGATGAGACCACCGGCGATGTGAACGACATCGCGAACTTGGCCATCGGCCATGTGCCACTCGCGAGCGCCATACGCGCGCGCTGCGGCATGCCGGTGACCGTCGAGAACGATGTCAACGCCGCAGCCGTCGGCGCCGCACGCCTTGTCGAAGACGGGAGGGCCGCCGGCGAAACGATCGCGTTCCTCAATCTCGGCACGGGGCTCGCGGCGGGCATCATCCGCGACGGCGAACTCGACCGCGGGTCCAGCAACACCGTGGGCGAGATCGGCCATATTCCCGTGGAACCACACCGTTGGCGGTGTGCGTGCGGGCAAGTGGGCTGCCTTGAAACGGCGGGGAGCGGCGGCGCGGCCACACGGCTGTGGCCCTACGCTTCGCCGCCGATGCCGGCGATTCTCGACGCGGCGCAGAACCCCCACCATCCGCACCACAAACAGGCCGTCGAAGTGCGTGGCACGATCATCGCGGCGATTGCGGATGCGATCGACGTGCTCGCCGTGACCGTCGACCCGAACGTCATCATCATCGGCGGCGGCATGGCGAAAACCGGCACGCCGCTGCTCGACGCGATCCGCGGGGAGTTGCGTGTGCGCGGCAATACGAGTGGATTCATCAATGCGCTCAACCTGCCGGCGCGGCTACGGCTTGCGCCGACCGACCTGCCAGTCGGCGCGATAGGGGCCGCGCTCGGCGCCATGCACGTACCGGCGGCCGCATAGCGCGGCAGCCCCACCACCCCACCTATTTCCTCATTCAATTCATTGCCATACACAGCAAGCCAAGGAGCATCATCATGGCAGAAGTCATCATCGTCCGTTCACAGCAGGAAGCCGGCGCAATCTACGCGCACTGCGTCGCGAACCTCATCGCGCGTAAGCCGGATTGCGTGCTCGGCCTCGCCACGGGGTCAAGCCCGCTCGCCGCCTACACCGAACTCGCGAAGGAGATCAAGGAACGCCATCTGGACGTGTCGCATGTGTGCGGGTTCGCGCTCGACGAATACGCCGGACTCGACCCGTCCCACCCGGAATCGTACCGTAGCGTCATCACGCGCACGGTCGTCGAGCCGCTCGGGTTCACCCCGGAACTCGTGCATGTGCCGGACGGCAACCTCGACACGATCGAGCACGCCGGGCAGCAGTACGACGCGGCGATCGAGGCGGCCGGCGGTGTGGACGTGCAAATCCTGGGCATCGGCACGGACGGCCACATCGGGTTCAACGAACCGGGGTCGTCGCTCGCGTCGGGCACACGCATCAAAACGCTCACCGAACAGACGAGGGAAGACAACGCGCGCTTCTTCGACGGCAATGTCGACAATGTGCCGACGCACTGCATCACCCAGGGCATCGGCACCATCATGAAGGCGCGGCACCTCGTGCTGCTCGCATTCGGCAGCGGCAAGGCCGAAGCGATCGCGGAGACGGTCGAAGGCGGCGTCTCGTCGTTCTGCCCGGCGAGCGCGCTGCAGCTGCACCCGCACGCGACCGTCATCGTGGACGAAAAGGCCGCGTCGAAACTGCGCAACAAGGACTATTACCGCCACGCATACGCGCACAAGCCGGCGTGGCAGGGCATCTGAACGCGTACAGGCACGCACGCGCACCACGCAACACTCCCGCACATAGAGACGGCATAGAGACCCAGAAACCAGAAGTGACACCATGCATCACGAGCACAGACCCGAACACGATGGCGTCCCGGCCAGCCCGCAGGAACGGCAGGCGACCGCCGAGCGCATCGCACAATCATTCGAGCAGCCGGCGCAGGCGTTCGGCATCGCCAATGCCACGCGTATCGACGCGCGCGGCATAAGCCCCCGCAGTTGGGCCATCAGCGAGGGCGGCGTCATCAGCGAGACCGGCACGTCGGCGCAGGCGTTCGAGAAAGCCGCCGAACGCCATGGCATACCCGAACAAAACCGCATCGACGCGCACGGCATGCTGCTGACGCCCGGCTATGTGGACATCCACGCGCACGGCGCATGGGGCATGTCGTTCGACGATGGCGCAGACGGCATCCGCACCGCGCGCGCCGGGCACATGCTCCACGGCACCACAAGGCAGGTGTGCAGCCTCATCACCAATCCGCTGGACGTGATGGAGGCCAACCTGCGCAACGTAAGCGAGGCGATGCGCACACGGCCGGACGTCCTCGGCGCGCATCTCGAAGGCCCGTTCATCTCCCCGCTGCACAAAGGCGCGCACGATCCGGCGTGCCTGTGCGACCCGACCCCCGAACGTGTCGCGGCACTCGTCGAGGCGGCCGACGGCTGTCTGCGGCAGATCACCATCGCTCCGGAACTGCCACATGCCATGCGCGCGATCGACACGTTCGCGCATGAGGGCGTGGTGTGCGCCGTGGGGCACACCGACGCCGACTTCGCGACCACCGAGCGCGCGTTCGACGCCGGCGCGCGGCTCTTGACGCCTCTGTTCAACGCGATGCCGGGACTGCACCACCGCGCGCCCGGGCCGATCCCGGCCGCGGCGGAGGACCGGCGCGTCTCGATCGAGCTGATCAACGACGGCTTCCATGTGCAGGACCCCGTGCTCCGCTTGGCATTGGGGTTCGCACCCCACCGCACGATGTTGGTGACCGACGCGATGGCGGCGACCGATTGCCCTGACGGCGCCTACACACTCGGCAAGCTCGACGTACGCGTCACGGACGGCCACGCACGCCTGGTGTCGAATGGCGCGATCGCGGGTTCCACGCTGCTGCTCGAGCACGCCGTGCAACGCGCCGTGCTCGAGCTGGGCATGGCGCCCGCGGATGCCGTCGAGGCCGCGACGCTCGCGCCGGCGCGCGTGTTCGGCTTCGATGGGCCGAATGCCGTCACCGGCGCACCGCTTGGGCTCGTGTGCCGCGGGTACGCCGCAGACATGCTGCTGCTTGACCCGTCAAGCTGGCAGGTGCGGCATGTCTGGTGCGCCGGGCGGCGGCAGCGCTGATCACCCCTCCACGACGTTGAAGATCGTGGCATGCAGGTCGCTGTACCGGCTGGAATGCCCGATGAGGACCTCGAACTCGCCCGGCTCCACGATCCTCTCGGCGTCGCCGTTCACAATCGTGCACGCGCTCACCGGCAAGTCGAAGGCGACGCGCGCCGTCTCCCCCGGCTCGAGCGTGACGCGCCGGAAGTCCTTGAGCTCCTTGCACGCCCATGTGTACGACGTCACCACGTCGCTGATGTACAGCTGCACGACTTCTGTGCCAGTGCGCGCGCCGGTGTTCGTCAGGTCAATTTCGACATGCACCGCGTCTTGCGCAGTGAACTCGGCGCCGTTCGTGATGCACGGCTCGCCGTATGCGAAGGTCGTGTACGAAAGCCCCTCGCCAAACGCGAACGCCGGGTCCTGCGTCAGGTCCGCGTAGCGGTCGCCATGCTGCCCGCGGATCTCGTTGTAGAAGACCGGCAACTGCCCTGCATGGCGCGGGAACGTGATCGGCAGACGCCCGCTCGGCTCGGTCATGCCGAAGATGATTTCGGCGATCGCGCGGCCGCCCTGCATGCCTGGGTTCGCCGCCCAGATGAACGCGCCAAGGCCCTCGGTGGGCGATTCGTCGACGATGACGCCGTTCGCTCCGATGATGCACGGCGGCAGCACCTGCGGCTTGGAGCTGATGAGCACGACAATCAACGGCTTGTGTGTTTCACGTGCAACATTCACCATCCGTTCGAGCAATTGATTCTGCCCGCCGAGCAGCTCGAGTGTCGCCGTCGAACACGTCTCGCCGGTCAGTTGCACAACGTCTCCGACGACCGCGATAACGGCGTCCGCGCTGCGCGCCACGACTTCCGCCTCGTCAAGCAATGCCTCGTCGAGGGGCGCGGCGACGGCGATGTTGGGGCGCGGCTGCCCGTCCGGGAACAACTCACCTTCGGGATCGGGGACCAGTTCGACGACGTTCGCGCCGCGCGCAACCACGACATCGCAACCGTCAGGCGCGAGCTCGCGCACGCCGTTGAGCACCGTCGTGACCATCTCACGCGGCTGCCCCTCAGGCATCCACGGCACTTGTCCCGAATTGCCAGCCCAGTCTCCCAGCTGGTTCTGCGCATCATCGGCGAGCGGCCCCACGACCGCGATCCGTCGCGGCGCCTCGGCACCGGCGGCGGCAAGCGGCAGCGTGCCATTGTTGCGCAGCAGCACAACGGATTCGCGCGCGAGCTCGAGGTTCGCCTGCATGTGCGCGTCGGTGCCGATGGTGGCCGAGATGCGCTCGCGGTCCGGCAAGCGCGGGTTCTCGAACAGCCCGAGCTGGAACTTGAGTGTAAGCAAGCGTGCGACGGCGTCATCAATCAGCGACTCGTCAAGCATGCCGTTGTTCACGGCGTCGATCGCACCTTCGTAGAATCCGGGCGTCGTCATGATCAGGTCGTTGCCTGCCTTGACGGCATCGGCGGAAGCGGTCTCATAATCGGGCTTGATGTGCTGTTCCCACACCGAGCGCCCCACGTTGTCCCAGTCGGTCACCAACGTGCCATGGTAGTCCCACTCGCCGCGCAGTTTGCCGTCGAGCAGCCACTTGTTGAAGGTGACGGGCGTGCCGTCAATGGCCTCATACCCGAGCATGAACGTGGCGCACCCCTCTTTCGCCACACGTTCGAACGGCGGCAGGAACCAGCTTTCCAATGCGCGCTTCGTCAGGTCGGCCTCGGACGCGTCACGCCCGCCCTGCGTGTACGAGTAGCCGGCGAAGTGCTTCGCGCACGCGAGGATGGCGTCTTCGGCAAAGACATCGCCCGCCTGCGCGTGCTTCTGGTATCCCTTCACCATCGCGGACGCGAGCTCGCCGATCAGCACGGGGTCCTCGCCGAAGGTCTCGTCGATGCGACCCCAGCGCGTGTCGCGCCCGATGCACAGCACCGGCGAGAAGGTCCAATGCACCCCCGTGCACGCGACTTCCTCGGCCGTGATGCGCGCGGCTTCCTCCACTTTCCGCGCATCCCAGCTGCACGCCATGCCGAGCTGCGAGGGGAAGATCGTGGCGCCCGGCCAGAACGAATACCCGTGGATGCAGTCGTCGCCGACGAGCAGCGGGATGCCCAGTCGCGTCTTGTTGCGCACGATCTGTGCGGCGCGCACCAGGTCGTCGGGTGACGTGTGCAGGATCGAGCCCACATGCCGCTTGACGATGAGCTCGTCAAGCTCGCCTGTGCGCGCGTCGAGCTGCATCATCTGCCCGACTTTCTCCTCAAGGGTCATGCGGCCCAGCAGGTCGCCCACCCGCTGTGCGATGGGCAGTGTTGGATTGAGATAATCGGCATTGGATTCTCGTGAAAACATGGTTCTTCCTCGTTGAAGTGCCGGCGAACGCGGGTGTGCCCTAGATACATTGCCGAGGATACCCCCGTTTTCGCTGTTCCCGTCATGCATTTCGCTGTTTTGGTCATTTTTTCGATGATTTTGTGACCAAAACGGCGAAATGCGTGACGGGAACGGCGAAAACGGCGCACAAAACAGCGAAAAGGCGCACCTAGGAGCCACACGACCTAGGCCAGGGCCGCTTCCCGCTCACGCGAGCGGCGCGAGACGGTCGTACATGCGCTGCACCATGCGGTTGAGGGATTCCGGCGTGATGTCGTCGTAGTTCTCGGTCGTGGTGTACCCCGGCCCAGGCACATAGCCGCCGGCCAGATACCCTGTCACCACAACCGTCGTCATGCCGGAGGCGGCGGCGGACGTGCGCCCGCTCATCGAATCCTCGAACGCCACACAGCATGGCAGCAGCACATCAGAAATGCCGAGTTTCGCCGCGGCGAGCTCGTACGGCGCCGGATCGGGCTTCTTCGCCACATCATCGTCGCCGCACACATACCCGGCGAACGTGCCTTCGGGTGCCTGCGCGATGAGATTCTCGGCAAGGTCGCGCGGCGAGGTCGTCACAAGCATCGACGAGATGCCCGCATCGCGCAGCTGTTCAAGCAGACGGCGCACACCGGGGATCCACGGCAGCTGTTTCTTCTCTTCGTCGGTCACGTATTGAATCATGCGGCGGCCGATCTCCTCGGGCGGCAGCGGGCATCCAAGATCGGCCATCTCCTGCGCGATCTGCGGCACGGGGCGCCCAGAGCCGCCTTCGGCCAGCTGCTTCGTCCAGTAGCCGCCGTATTCGCGCACAAGCCTCAGTTCACCCTCATGCCACAGCGGCTCGGAATCGATGAGCGTGCCGTCCATATCCCAGAACACACCCTGCAATGCCTCGAGCCTGGCAGACCCGTTTTTCCGAACACTCATACGCACCTCGTTTCGCCATTGCCACCTACGGGTATCATCGCTGCCAACAATACCCGCTGCACTGGGCGCAGCCCGCGTGCTGTACTTACCAACGCGCCGTTCGTTGCACAAACGATGCCGGCCGGGGCTTCAACTAGCCCCGGCCGGCATCTGCGTACCATGCACAATCAATATGTCAACGGGAAACCGTGTGCCAGAGCACAACGGATTTCGATTGCGCTTCCACCGGCCGGTAGCTCGCTCCGCCGGTCAGTTCCCGCGGAGGCGTCTGGAGCCGGTGCCTCCAATGCCGTGCGCGCCGGCAGCGGCGCATCTCGGTGATACGGCCGTCCATGTCCGCCGTGAAGACACTCGTGCCGTCGTCCATGCGCAATGCGTGGAGCTGGCGGCGCAGCTGCCGGTTCTCCTCCTCGAGGTCGAGGATGCGCGCGATCCCGGTCAGATTGATGCCGTCACGCTGGCTCATGCGCTGCGCCTGGATCAGCCGGTCCACATCGCGCAGCGAGTACCGGCGCGCGCCGCCGCCGGTGCGCTGCGGCACCACGAGCCCACTGCGGTCGTACTGCCGCAGTGTCTGCGGGTGCACGGCCGCGAGTTCGGCCGCACGCCCCACGCTGAACACGGGCAGGTCGATGTCGAATCCCACACGCGACGCCCCATCGAGGTCGGCGCGGCCGGCCGCAATCGCCATCGCGCACATCTCGTACAGCCTGCGCCTCTGCTGTTCCATGCGCGACACCGGCATTAGGCCTCCCGCTCGTTCGCGATGTCGGCGGCGAAGTCGCCGCACATCTTGTCGAATTCCTTAGCCGCATGCTTCTCGTGCATGCTCGGCTTCTTCGGCACGCGGATCTGCACGCGGCCCACAAGGTCGCCCGTCTTGCGCGGCGTCTGCACGCCCTTGCCCGAGACGCGCACCTCGTCGCCGCTCGAGGCGCCGGCATGCACCTTGAATGTGACCTGTTCGCCGTCCATGTCTTTCGCGGTGACCTTCGCGCCGTCGACCGCCTCGCCCACGGTGACAGGCAGGTCCATGACCAGATCGACGCCGTCCATCGTGAACTTGGGGTCTTCCGTGACGGTGACCTGCAAATACATGTCACCGGTTTTGCCGCCGTGCTTGCCGGGCTTGCCCTTGCCGGCAAGGCGGATCTTCTGGCCGTCCTTCACACCGGCCGGAACACGCGTCTTGAACTTCTTGCCGTTGGCCTTGAGCGAGACCGTGGCACCCTTGACCGCCTGGCGGAATGTCAGCGTGATCTTCGAGTTCAGGTCGCCACCGTCCTCCGGCACTGGGGTCGGGCGGTAGCCTTGATAGGCGCCCTCGCCGTAATCGTCGTATCCATAGCCACGGCCGAAGCCTTCGCCACCGCCGGCGCCGCCACCGAACATCGAGAAGATGTCGTTGAGGTTCGACGCGCCGCCATTCGTGGAGAAACGGATGTGCGAGCCGTTGCCGCCGGCGCCCCCACCGAACATCGAACCGAAGATGTCGGAGAAATCGGCGCCGTCGAAGCCGCCGCCACCGGCGCCACCGGCAAAGCGGGCGCCGCCCATGCCAAACTGGCGAATCGCGTCGTACTTCTCACGCGAATCCTTGTCTTTGAGCACGTCGTACGCTTCGGAGATGTCCTTGAACTTCTCCTCGCCTTCCTTCGTCTTGTTGATGTCGGGGTGGTACTTGCGCGCGAGTTTGCGGTACGCCTTGGTGATTTCGCTTTCCGTGGCGTCTTTGGAGACACCGAGGGTCTTGTAGAAGTCTTTGTTCAGCCATTCATTCTCAGCCATATTGTGCCTCCTTTCGAGGTCTTATGTTGCACTGTTGATCGTTGTAAGTCTGTGTATATGCGAACGTGGCCGTGGACCGGAATCGAATGCGGTCCACGGCCACGCTCGCCTGCATGTGCGGCAGTCGTCACTCCTGCGGTGAGGCGACCACCACGCGCGCCGCGCGGATCACGCGGTCGCCGATGCGGTACCCCGCCTCGACCACGGTGTCCACGGTCGCTTTCTCGGCCTGCGGATCCGGCTTGTGCAGAATGGCGTCGTGGCGGGTCGGATCGAAATCCTCGCCTTTCACGCCGAATTTCTCCACGCCGAACTTCTCGAAGGCCTTGTCGATCTTCGCAGCGACGGCCTGGAAGGATTCGTCCATCTCGCCGCCGTGTTCGCGGATGCGGTCAATGTCGTCGAGCGCGGGCAGCTCCGCCGCAAGCACATCGATGATGCCCTGCTGGCGGGCACGCTCCATGTCTTTCTTGGTGCGGTTGCGGTAGTTGATGAACTCCGCACGCTCACGCTGCAACGCCTCGAGGTATTCGGCGGCCTCTTTCTTGGCCTGGCCGAGCGGGGTCAGCTTGCCATCCTCCGAGTCCGCCTCTTCGCCCTCTTCGGGCGCGGCGGCCTCGTCAGCCGGCTGTTCCCGCCGCACGCCTTGCTCCTCGCTGGATTGCGCATCGTTGTTCGCTTCGGGCTGCGCCTCGCCGGCGCCGTCCTCAGGGGCGACCTGCCCGGCCGCGAGTTCGTCGGCATCGGGCAGGTCGTTGAGGTAATCGTCCTTGTTGAATTCGGACATTACTTGTTGTCCTTGTCGTCATCGTCCACGACCTCGGCGTCCACCACGTCGTCGTCGCCACCGTTGTCGGCGGCGCCCTGGTCGCCCGCGGCAGCCGCGCCTTCGGCGCCCTGCTGCGCGTACAGCGCCTGGCCGATCTTCTGGGCCGCGGTCATGAGCTTCTCCTGATCGGACTTGATCTTCTCAATGTCGTCGCCCTTGAGCGCGTCCTTGAGTTCGTTGACCGCGTCGGTGACCTCCTTGGCCACGTCGTCGGCAAGCTTGTCCTTGTTGTCGTTGACGAGCTTCTCGGTCTGGTAGGCAAACGCCTCGGCCTGGTTGCGGGTCTCGGCCTCTTCCTTGCGCTTCTTGTCGTCGGCTTCATGGGCCTCGGCATCACGCACCATGCGGTCGATCTCGTCCTTCGGCAGTGCGGAACCGCCGGTGATCGTCATCGACTGCTCCTTGCCGGTGCCCTTGTCCTTCGCGGAGACGTGCACAATGCCGTTGGCGTCGATGTCGAAGGTGACCTCGATCTGCGGGACGCCACGCGGCGCCGGAGCGATGCCGGTCAGCTCGAAAGTGCCCAGCGGCTTGTTGTCTCGGGCGAATTCACGCTCGCCCTGATAGACCTGGATGAGCACGGACGGCTGGTTGTCTTCAGCGGTCGAGAAGATCTCGGAACGCTTCGCCGGGATGGCGGTGTTGCGCTCGATGAGCTTCGTCATGATGCCGCCCTTGGTCTCGATGCCCAGCGAAAGCGGGGTCACGTCGATCAGCAGCACGTCCTTGCGGTCGCCCTTGATGACGCCCGACTGCACGGCTGCGCCGATGGCCACAACCTCATCCGGGTTCACGGACTGGTTCGGTTCCTTGCCGCCGTCGAGCTCCTTGACGAGCTCCTTCACGGCGGGCATACGGGTTGAGCCGCCGACCAGGATCACATGGTCGATCTGCGAGACGGAGATGCCGGCGTCGGCCAGCACGTTGTTGAACGGCGTGCGGCAGCGGTCGAGCAGGTCCTTCGTCATTTCCTCGAAGTGCGCACGGGTGAGCGTCTCGTCGAGGTGCACTGGCGTGCCGTCAGGGGTCATCGCCAGATACTGCATGTTGATTGTGGTGGACATGGACGAAGACAGTTCCTTCTTCGCCTGCTCCGCGGCTTCCTTCAGACGCTGCAGGGCAATCTTGTCCTTGCTCAGGTCGACGCCGTACTTGTTCTTGACTTCGCCGACGAGCCAGTCGATGATGCGCTGGTCCCAATCGTCGCCACCAAGGTGGTTGTCGCCGCTCGTGGCCTGCACCTGGATCGTCGAGAAGCCGTCGTCGTCCTTGCCGATCTCCAGCAGCGAGACATCGAAGGTGCCGCCACCGAGGTCGAAGACCAGAATGCGTTCGTCTTCCTTGCCCTTCTCCAGACCATAGGCCAGAGCCGCGGCGGTCGGTTCGTTGATGATACGCAGCACGTTCAGGCCTGCGATCGTGCCGGCGTCCTTAGTGGCCTGACGCTGCGCATCGTTGAAGTACGCAGGGCAGGTGATGACGGCGTCGGTGACCGGCTCACCCAAATAGGCCTCGGCATCACGCTTGAGCTTCATCAGGATCTGTGCGGAAATCTCCTGCGGCGTCCATTCCTTGCCGTCGATGTCCACGGTCCAGTCAGTGCCCATGTGGCGCTTGACCGAGCTGATGGTGCGGTCGACGTTCGTCACGGCCTGGCGCTTGGCCACTTCGCCGACGAGGATCTCGCCGGACTTGCTGAAGGCCACTACCGACGGGGTGGTGCGCGATCCTTCGGCGTTCACGATAACGGTGGGTTCGCCACCTTCCAGCGTTGCGATGCAGGAATTGGTGGTACCCAAATCAATACCGACTGCGCGTCCCATACTTGTTCTCCTTTGTTAGGTTCGCTTATTCATTAACAATGCTTGCTCAAGTCCCGTCAGGCGCGCTGCCCTCACTCTCGCGTGGGCGGCCTTCTTGGACCTTCCAAAACTTGAGCCTACATCACTCAACTATTGGATGTCAAACTTTATTCCCGCTGCGGAAAAGATTTTTTCCGCTTCCCACAATCCTTGTAAATCCAACGAAAACGCCGCTTCAGCAGTCTGCTTGAAGCGGCGTTTCAGCCAATGCCCAGCAAGCGCTGGTATGCATCTCGTTTCGGCATCAATGCATGGCGGATAAGATTCGGCGCCGGCGGAGCACGGCGCCCAACCCCAGCGCCGAGACAGCCACCATGGCCGCGCCGGCCATCCACATGGCGCCCACGCCGGGTCCTCCCGCCTGCGGCAGCACCGCCACGCGCCGCCGGTTCGCGATCCACATCGTCGCATCGTTAGCCATCTGCTCGCCGCATGCCCCGCTGGATCCACCCGGGCCTCCGTCCGCGGTGGGGCATTCCCAGGCATACCCGTCCTCCGGCACCATGTTCGTGTGCGGCTTGAAGCGGCCAATGTAGAACAGCCGAGTCGAATCCTCCCCGACCTCGTAGCCTTCGGGCGCCTGCGTCTCCGTCAACCGGTAGGCGCGGTTGTAGCGCAGGTCGTCGAAACCGACCCTGCCCCGGCCGTCGGTCACGGCATCATCGCCGACCGTGTGCCAAGCACATCCGCCGGTCTCGGCACAACGCCACTCCTCGAGCCTGAAATGCGCACCGGCGAGCGCATGCGCGCCGTCATCCGCGTCGATCTTCACCACATCCACGCCCACGCCGGTGAGCCGCGCGCCGGCGGTGGACGTGGACAGATTGACGGCGAACGAATCATCGGTCGGCGAGAACGTGCGCGACATCAGCGAGAACGTGTTGTCAGGCTCGACCCATGCCTGCGGGTTGCCGAACACCTTGTAGCGGTATTGCACGATGAGCGGCTGCTCGTTCGGCACAGTGAACGTGAGCGAGTTCCTCCACGTCTGCGTGTAGCGCGGCGGATCCTCCCCCAAAGGGCCGGGATTGAACTCCGTGGGCTTGTCCTGCCTGACCGTGTAGCCGTACTCGTGCGACTGCCGCAATTCGACCACCTGCGCTGTGCGCGTGATGGGCACCGGATCGTACCCCGTGATGTCGTACGGCCGGTTCTCGGTGCATTCGCCGGTCCCCGGGCGGCAATACTTGATCTTCGGCCCATATTGGCCCGACCCCGAGGTCTCATAGACGACCTGTTCGATCGACTTCGTGCCGTTCTCCCACAACTCGCATGTGGCGGCGTCGCCCGGCGCGGCCCGCACGCAACGCGCCGGGCGGTAGACGTGTACACTCGCCGGGTCGAGCACGAATTCGCTGTCGTCGTAGCCGATCTCGCGGTCGTACGTCAGTACATCGGTGAACTCGAACCTGCTGGGGCATGTGCCGTCGGTGCGCGCGCCGTCCCCGTCCGGCACGCACACCCCCTTGGGATTGATGTTGAGCTGGTAGTCGGCGGCGTTGCGCGCCTCCACAAGCCCTTTGCCCGGGGCGTACCGGGGGATTTTGCTCGTCACTTCCTTGCCGCCGAACCGCGAGGCGTCGCGCGTGATGGTCTGCGTCTGTGTTTTCTCAATCGACGAGCCGCCCCCATAGCGCGCCTCCACGCGGTTCTCGAAGCGCTCACCCTGCACGATCGGGCCGATGCCGGGCACCGCCACGCGCACGGTGATGATGATGCGCTGTTCGCGCCATGGTTTGCCACGTATCTGGCCGGCGTGCTGCTTGAGGAACGCCGCCGGCAGCGTGATCTCCACGTCGTTGCCATTGCGTTTCGCACGCGCGTATTCGACTGTATCCGGCCGGTTCCAGTCTCCACTCAGATATGTGGCGCTTCCCGTGGCCTCGTCCCCGGCGAGCGCGATCGCGGCCTGCGCGTCGCGCGTCCAGTAGGGCAGCCGCACCACGAGACCGGCGAGGTTCTCGGCGCGGCCGTTTGTCTCGCCCGCCTCCGTGCCGGTGAGCAGCTCGGTGCCCTGCGGCAGGTGCTCGATGATCGTCATATCGCCGGTCTCGGCCGCGTTGGCCACCACGTCGACGCCCCATTCCAGATAGGGCACCGGCGTGTCATTGCCGTCGCGCATGGTGTGCGAGACGCGCAGGGCGTCGTAATCGTGCTCGGTGTCGCCGTACGAGCCGCCCGCGCGCTGCGCCTCATCGGTGGCGCCCCACTGCTCGACCACGGTGGAGTCGCGCTTACCGACCGAGAATTCGCCGGGCTGTGGTTCCTCGCCGCCAGGCGTGGGGTTCCATGAGGGCGTCCATATGTTGGCGCACAATTCGTACCCCTGCCTGTCTGCCATGCAGTTGCGCAGCTCCATGCCATTGTTGGCGTCCGTCATTGTGAGCGTCGACTCGACCGTGAACTCGATCCGCGTGCCCGCGGGGATCCGCCAACCCTGCACATGCACAGTGAACCGTGTGCCGTCCGGGGCCGTATCGACGCGCACATGCCCGGCGGCGGCGCCAAAGGCCTTGCGCACCGCCTCGCGCAACACGTCCTGCTGCACGGCGGTGAACGCGTGCGTGGCGCCCGCCGTGGCTGGCTGGGTGAGCGTGTCGGTGACGCTCCACTCGGTGGCGCCGTCCGCCGGGTAGCCGGAGTCTCCGCCTTCGAGGCGCATCGTCCACCGGCCCACGACCGCACGGGAGCCTTCGGAATCGCGCTGCGCGACGATCTGCCCCTGTTTGCCGAGCGGATTAGGCGCCGAGTACGATCCGTGCGCCGCCTCGCATTCCTGCGTGCCGTCGAGGCACAGCTTGGAGGCGTTGTCGTATTGCCGTGACCACCCGGTCGGCTCGGTCACATATCTGATTTCATACGACGCATAGTCATCCGTGGCGAATGTGTGCGGGCCGTCCCCTGCATCCGTGCAGGCCCCCACCGCGCCATCGGCGCCGACACGGCACAATTGCACGCGCAACGGGCCGCGTTGGTTCGCGTCGGGCGTATCCGACCACGTCCAGCCCTTGAGGTTCAGGTGGTTGGCATTGATGCGCACGACCCACGCAAGTTCGCCGTTGCCGGCACGGCCTTTGCTTTCCTTGTATTGCCACGGGCGTCCACCGGCCTGCACGGTTGTGGTGGCGGTGTCCGTCACACACGTGCCGCCGTCCATAGCCGGCTGGCCGCATGTGCCGTCGTGCGACGAATGGACGCGCACCGTGTTGGTGATGGAGTCCCAGCTGGCCGCGGGCACTGTCGAAGCCACGGCGTAGGTGATCGTATAGCGCTCCCCCGGCTGCATCGTGGGCAGCCAGGCGTCGCCGAGCGCCGGGGCGGCGAGCGGCGTGTTGTGGGCGTCACGCAATGCCACGGCGTCCCCCTTGCCGTCGGTCACGGTGATCGGACCGGCGATGCGGCCGTTCTTCAGCACGTCCGCCACATGCACCATGCCCGGCGTGCCGTGCGGGGAATCGATCGTGATGGTGTACGGGTAGGTCTTCGAGGTCATGTCCGCGTTGAACTGCGCGTCGCCGTGCGCTTTGCTCACATCGAGGTCATAGACGCGGTCGATGTCCACCACGCCACCACCGGGCAGTTCCACCTCGCGGCCGGTCTTTGTGAAGTCGTCGTCGACCGAGAAGCGGTATCTGAGCCACCCCTCCACCGATTTGCGGGCGTTGGCCGCGACCGTCTCGCGGTTGAACACAAAGGTGAACACTTTGCCGTCGAAGGTGTAATGGCCCATCGTACGGCCGTTTGCGCCGTCGAGCTCATATTCGTGGCCCGGCGTCACATCGCGCACCTCAAGTCCGTCGGGCACGCGGTAGGTCACCGTGTCACGGTCGGTGGACAGCACACCCGTGCCAAGCCTGAATTCCGTGTTGATGCGGTATTTCCACCCGCGCTGGTTCCTCGTGTCCAGCTCATAGCGTCTGCGCCCGTCCTGCTCCCGGTACTCCATCAGCTCGTCCGGGCCGTCGCGGCCGTCGCTGCGCGGCTTGGAGACAAACACCTCTTCCTTGACGATCGATCCGGGCCCCAGCGCAATCGCCTGGGGGGCCGTCCCTTGGGCCACAGCCCCCGGGACGGCCGCAGCGGCCATCATTCCCAATGCGGCCATCCATGCGGCGCCACGCCGCGCCCATCTTCTTGGCCGCACGGCGCCCCACCGCGCATCTTTGCAATGCCGCCCTCTTGCCATGGCATTCCACCTTGCTATAACTCGTTTTGGCGTTTGTATTTACCGATGTGTATTTTTGACACAGTTGCACCCCGCTTCTCAAAATATATTTGTGATGCAACTGCGAATTTCTCACAAGAGTACGAGAGGGATAGCACTTTTGTCAAACCCTCGAAACAAATGCGACGAAGCGTTGCATTTCGTAGTGTTTGTGCGAATCGTGCGTTCATTCAGAGCGAATGGGCAAATAAAGAAAATTGACTAAATAAAAATGTTAGAGGCAGCCAGTTTTTTTAGACAAGATTAATATAATAGTGCAAAATACGACACCCGGGTATTTCTCTCAGCTGAACACCCCTCGGTATTCCCCATACATGATTCACCCCATTACGCGGCACTCGCCACAATGCCCCACACCGTCTGTGATCCCCTTTTGATACAGGTAAGATCCCCTCGCTACGGGTAGTGCCTCCACAACCACATTCCATATATGATCACTGGAAAATGGCGGTTCATAGGAAGAGGAACATAGAAAGAACACTGCCCCTAGCGGCAAGAAAGGCATGCGCAAACCTTTGCGCGGCATGCGTCCGCCCCAGCCAGACACATGCCGCGCACGGGCCGCTTTTCAGCGCTGCAGCGGACGGTTCGGCTCGAGGCGCGCGTCGGTGCCGCGCAGCACGAGGCGCGGTTCCACAATCGAATGCGGCTCATCGAGCGGCTCGCCGCGCAACAGCTTGAGGCCCTTCTTCGCGGCGGTCGCTCCCATCGAGAACGGATCCTGCCGCATGGTGGTCAAATCGACCGTATCGGCATACGCGCTGTCGTCGAAGCCGATGATCGAATAATCGCGCGGCGAATAGTACCCGTGCCGCTGCAGTTTGATGATCAGCGGAATCGCCATCATGTCCATCTGGCAGCAGATCGCGTCGGGGAATGTCTCCTCGGACAGCACGGCGGCGAGCGCGGCATCCGCGAAATCGCGGCCGCGCGGCACCGAAAGCACCTTCCAATCGATGTCATGCGTGCCTTCAGCCGCCTCGCACGCGCGCACGAATCCGCGCCCGCGCGCGTCGATCGACGCTTCGAGCGACTCCTCGGCGGCGGAGCATGTGTAGACGATCTTGTGGTGGCCCAGGTTGATCATGTGCTGTGCCGCGCGGAACATGCCCGCTTCGTCGTCGATGCTGATCGAGGCGTCGAACGCGCTGCTCGACGGCGTGTTGATGCCGATGATCGGCACATGCGTGCGGCGCAGCTGTTCGACTTCGTTCGGCTCGATTGCGAATGACGCCACGAACACGGCGTCTACGTTGCGCAGCACCGGCAGGTTCACGAAGAACGATTCGCGGTTCTTCGCGTCGTCGATGTGCTGGAAAAGCGAGATGTCGTACCCCGCGTCGTGCAGCACCGAATTGAGGCCGGCGAAGACCTGGGTGTTGAACCAGCTCGTCACCTCTTCGTTCATCAGCAGCGCCACACGGAACGTCTGCCCCGATTTGAGCGCGGTGGCGGAACGGGAGATGTTGAAGTCGAGCATCGATGCCGCTTCCATAACCCGTTCACGTGTTTTTTCGGAGACGAGCTCCGGGCGAGTGAACGCACGGGAAACCGTGGAAATCGACACGCCGGCGATATGCGCTACTTCACGAATGCCTTTCTTGTGCACGATTGCCCCCTTTGGTGGTGAAATTGGTCAGTTACGTTGGATGGTTGGAATCAGAGCGCCATGCATGCGCAGGCGAGGAGGATGGCCGGGTAGACCGCGTAGAACACCCATGGCGTCCAGAAGTGGCGGTAGCCGAGCTCTCCATTGCGGTAGTGCAGGAACGCGACGCCGAAGCCGGGGGCGATGCCCGAGACGGCGCCCAGTGTCGCGGCGGTGATCATCATCGTGTTCTCGCGCCGGTGCAGGTAGTAATAGATGACGCAGAAGCCCAACGTGAGCGAGCCGATGTTGAGAATCGCCTGACTTTGCCCGACGCGCAGGAGCACGTCCCACAGCAGGCCGATGATTACGAGGAGCACCGAAAGCGTGACGCGCACCCCGGTCTTCAGGTCTTCCACGGCGTCGAGTAGCACCATCACCACAAGCGCCACCACAAGGCCGAACACCGGGTTCTGCGAGCGGAAGTCGAAGAGGTGGTCGGGGCCGAAGGTGACCATGTCGTACGGAACTTCGCACACGAGCGCGAGGATGAACAGGCGCATGCCGTATTTGAACCAGCTTCGGGTCCTGTCGAAGCCCATGTACAGCAGCCACGCGTAGATCGGGATGGCCACCCACGAGATCGCCTCGCATAGCACGACCACGGTGAGCACACCCATGTCGTCGGTCGAGGGTGCGCCAAGGAACCTCGGCACGAGGGTCATGCTCGCCGCGGACAGGAACATGAGCACATCGCCAATCACTTTCAGCTTGAACGTCGACAGGCCTTTCGGCTTCGCTTTCTTCTCTTCAAGGTACTTCGCGTATTCGTCCATCATTCACTTCCTGTAGTTATCCGGCATGCCGGGCATGGCTTCGTCACCCTTGCCCCATTCCGTTGGCCCCGGATGCTTCGGCTTCGGCCTTATGGATGTAGTCGAGCAGGCCCTGATAGTCGGCGCCTTCGAACGACGCGACGGCCTGGTCGGCGGTCTCTCCGCCCGTGTTGTCGTCGGTGTGCAGGTAGACCGCGTCGATGCCGGCCTGCGCGGCGCCAAAGATGTCGCTCGCCTCGTCATTGCCCACCATGAGTGCGTACTGGGGCTCGACTTCCTCGCGGATGAGCGCGTGGCGGAAGATTTCGACCGACGGCTTGCGTATGCCTTCGTCGCTCGAGATGAGCACATCGTCGAACATGTCGTCGAGCCCGAGCAACTTGAGTTCGGGCCAGGTGTAGCTCGCCTGCGCGTTGCTGACGAGCACGACGCGCCGCCCTTCGCCCTTGAGTGTGCGCAGCAGTTCCTTCGCCCCGGGGAACAGTCGCAGTTTCGACGTCGAGGCGCGCCGGAACGTCCATGCGACCTTGCGCGCCTGATCGAGCGTGCCGTCGACCCAGCACGCGCGGAACAGCGCGTGGTACGCGGGCAGCAGATCTGGCTCGAACCAGTCGCCACGGTCGCGTCGGGCGTTCGCGCGCACGACTTCGCGCGCGAACTGCTCGCGCAACCGCTCGTTCGTCGGGTATTCCGCGCCTCCCCGGTACAGTGCGGCGCGCAGCGCGGTCCAGGCGTCCTCGGATTGCTCATCCGTGTGGATGTCCACCAAAGTGCCGTACAGATCGAACAGCACCACAGGGTAACGGTTCGCGGTCATCGCTATCAACTCCAGTCAGTGTCGCAGCTCATGCGCCGGTGTTCGGCGTGCGCTTCCAGATGGTCAGTGCGCGCGCGGGCATCGGGAACACGCCGTCCGGCCGCACCGCCGCGAGCGTCGGACGCGCGGGCTCGGCGCTCGTCGAATCGAGCACGCACGTCCAGGCCGGTGGCTGTGCGGACTGCGTGCCGGCGGGCGCGGCGGGCAGGTCGTCGTGCGCGTCGTCGGCGTATGCCTGCTCGAGCGCGCGCGCGTCGAGTGCGGCGTCGTCATGCCCGGGATTGATGAGCACGGCGGTGTCGTGCACGCGGTACGCCACGGTGTCGCCGGGCGCCTCGACCGCGATGTGCTCGGCGCTGAACCAGTCGGGGTTCGCGCGGCGCAGTGCGATGAGCGTGCGGTAGAAGTCGAGCAGATCCCCCATGCGCGCGGCGCGCACCCAGTCGATCTGATTGACCTCTTTGCCCGAGTCGAACGAATTGTCGTTGCCGTGTTTCGTCTTGCCGAATTCCTCGCCCGAGAGCATGAATGGCAGGCCGGCGGCGGTGTAGATGATGCCGGCGGCGAGTTTGTTCGCCTCGAGCACGCGTTCCGTCTGCTCGCCCGGCTCGGCCTCATACAGCGCCTGCAGATTGACCGCGTTGTCCGCGCCGAACATGCTCATGCTCAGTTTATCCCACAACGTCAGGTCGTCGTGTGCCGAAACATACTGCACGATCTGACCGGCGTTGCCTTCGTTCGTCTCCGGCGCGCGCCATGCGTCGGCCGCCAGCTCGATGAGCGGCTTGTTCGTGTGGGCGTCGCCGTTCACGTAGCCTTTGAGTTCGCTGTAGAACACGTGGCCTTTGATCGCGTCGCGCGTGCGGTCGCAGAAGTGGCCGATGCGCGGGTCGAGCAGGCGCAGGCCCTGCTTGTCGGCCAGGTCGGTGCCGGCGAGCGTCGTCGTCGAAGCGGCGGCCCACGGCTCGCCGTACATGATGATCTCGCGGCCGCCCGGCAGCGCGTCGAGCGATGCGCGGATCGCGTTCATCGTCGTCACGTCGATGAGGCCCATGAGGTCGAAGCGGAAGCCGTCGATGTGGTATTCGCGCGCCCAGTAGGTCACGGATTCCACAATGAACCGGCGGAACATCTCGCGCTCGGTGGCCATGTCGTCGCCGCAACCGGAGCCGTTGGACAGCGTGCCGTCCTCATTGCGCCGCATGAAGTAGCCGGGCACAGTGCGTTCGAACCAGTTGTCGGCCGAATACATGTGGTTGTAGACCACATCCATGATCACCTTGAACCCGGCCGCGTGCAGTGCTTGGATCATGCGCTTGCATTCGGTGATGCGCACGGCGCCGTCGTACGGGTCGGTGGAGAACGAGCCTTCCGGCACGTTGTAATTGAGCGGATCGTAGCCCCAGTTGAACTGGCGGGCATCGGATTCGTCGACCGAACCGTAGTCGTAGAACGGCAGCAGCTGCACCGCGGTCACGCCAAGCCGCTTGAGATAGGCGATGCCGGTGGGGAACGTGCCGTCGCCGTCGAGCGAGGTCTGTGTGTCGGTGAACGCGAGGAACTTGCCTTGGTGTTCTTTCGGGAAACCGCCGTGCGGGTTGTTGCTGAAGGAGCCCACGTGGGCCTCCCACACCATCGTCTCGCTCAGCGGTGTGTGCGGGCGCTCGTCGCCGGCCCAGCCTTCCGGGTCGGTGCGCGGCAGGTCGACGACCATGCTGCGCCGGCCGTTGATGCCGGCCGCGCGGGCCCACGGGTCGGCCGAGCGGAACGAGGCGCCGTCGGCGAAGTCGACGATGAAGTCGTAGTACACGCCGTCCAGATTGCGGTCGAACGCGGCGGTCCATGCGCCATCGTCCTGCAACTGCATGGCAACGGACTCGATGAGCCGGTCGCCGGTCTGCTGCTGCGAACCGCATGTGAACAGCCTCAGCGTCACAGCCTTCGCCGAAGGTGCCCAGAGAGCGAACTGGGTGCCGGATTCAGTGACCTCGGCACCCAGTTGGCGTTCCAGACACAGCGGGAACGGTTCTGCGACACCCGGCTCCAGTCCCTCGGACAGAGGCTCGAATGCCTGAATCATGATTAGCCCTTCACCGCGCCCGACATGGATTCCTGGTAGAAGCGCTGCATCACGATGAACAGGATTGCGATCGGAATCGAGATGAGCACCGCAGCCGCCGCGAAGCGGCCGAACCAGCTGTTGATGTATTCCTTGTCAAGCATGAGCCACAGGCCCAGCGAGGCCGTGTAGTTCTCCTGCGTGCGGGCGATGACCTTCGCCATGACGAAGTCGAGCCATGGGGTCAGGAAGCCCACGATTGCTTGGTACACAATCATCGGGCGGCACATCGGAATAATGATCTTGGTGAACACCTGCCAGCGGGTGCAGCCGTCGAGCATCGCGGCTTCGTCGAGCGAAGTCGGGATGGTGTCCATGTAGCCCTTCATCACGTAGAAGCCCGCACCGGTACCGGCGGAGTACACGAGGATCAGCGCCAGGATCGTCATGCCGTCGCTTGTCAGGCCCATGGCCTTGAGGATGAAGTAGATGGCGACCACGGACATGATGCCCGGGAACATGCCCAGAATCAGCACGAAGTTCATGAACGAACGGCGGCCGCGGAAGCGCATACGGCTCATGCAGTATGCCACGGAGAGCACGAAGAATACCGAGATGATGCACACGAAGACCGCGATGATGAACGTGTTCATGAACATGCGCGGGAAGTTGAGCACCTTGGTCTCGGTGAACAGGCTGATGTAGCTGTCGAGCGAGTACTCCGTGGGGAAGAACGTGTCCTGGTATGGGGCCGTGTTCTTGTTGAAGCTCTCAAGGAAGATCCACACGATTGGCAGCAGCCAGATGACGCCCAGCACCGTCAGCAACACATAGGTCGCGATGTCGGCCACAATGCGGCGCTTGCGCTGGTCATGCATGAATCCTTGGCTCTGCGGCTTGACTTGAGTGTGTTTACTCACCGGAATGCCTCCTCGTTCTTGTAGGAACCGCTGCTGCGGTAGGTGATCAGCGACACGATGGCCAGAACGATGAACGTCATGATGCCGATGACGGCGCCGAGGTTGTAATCGCTGCGATCGACCGTGAGCTTGTACAGCCATGTGATCAACAGATCGGTCTTACCGGCCGAATCGCCGACCTGGATCGGGTCGCCACGCGTCAGCAGGTAGATGACGTTGAAGTTGTTCACGTTGCCGGTGAAGGTGGTGATCAGGTACGGGGTGAGCACGAAGATGATGTACGGCATCGTGATCTTGACGAAGATCTGCCACCAGTTCGCGCCGTCGATCTTGGCCGCCTCATAGAGCTCGGCCGGGATGTTCTGCAGGATGCCGGTGACCTGCATGATGGTGTAGGGGATGCCGACCCACAAGTTGATCACGATGACCGTGACACGGGCCCAAGTGGCGTCGGTGAAGAACGGCATCGGTCCGTCAATCCAGCCCCACTGCTCGAGGATGCGGTTCACCGCGCCCTGCGGCTGCAGCATCTGGTGCATGACGAGCAGCGAGACGAACTGCGGCACGGCGATGGACATCGAGAAGACCGCACGCCAGAAGCCCTTGCCTCGGGTCGTGTTGCGCTGGATGACCATGGCCAGGAACAGGCCGAAGAAGAAATTCAGGAACGTCGCGAAGAACGCCCACACCAAGGTCCACAGCAGGACCGAGAGGAACAGGCGGCCGGAGACGATGCTGCCGGAGTTCGAGAAGACGGCCTTGAAGTTCTGCAGGCCGACCCAGTCGAACAGGACCAGATGGTTGTGGTCGTAGCTCGTGAACGCCATCGAGATCATGAAGATCAGCGGCAGCACAGTGAAGATCACGATGCCGGCGACGGGCAGGGCGAGCAGCAGGATGTTCGCCTTGGAGTCGAACAGCGTGTGGATGTCGTCCATGAACGACGGCGCGCGACCGTTCTTGCCGCCGAGGCACTGCGCCTTGTAGGCGGAGCGGATCGCGAGGCTCCACCACAGCAGGAACAGCAGGCAGATCACGAGCGTGCAGACGCCGTACAGCAGGATGGTGACCGAGTTGTCACCGGGGGTGTGCACAAGCTTGGCGCCCACCCATTCGGTGGATTCCTTGCGCCAGCCGAGTGACGGCAGCATGGACAGGTTGTGTGCACCCGAGAAAATCATGAATAGGATAAAGCCGACTTCGCCCGCGAGGAACAGCAGACCTTTGACGTATTGCTTATGGACGATGTTGCCCAGACCGAAAACCAGGGCCGACAACTTGGTGAAGATGTCGCCTTTCTCGAGCGCTGCCTTGAGCGTATATGGCGAGGGGGCCACATACTCCGCGCCCAGTTTCCGGCGGCGTTTGAGTTCTCGTTGTGAAAGGGTGACTGTACTCATCCCCTACCGCCTCTCTTCTTGTATTAACAGATGATTGTGCCTGTGGTTCCGGCGGCATTGCACTGGAATGGGGCGTTCGTGCTGCTGTGCGGCAAGCGCCCGGGGCACGTTATGGTGACTCCGAACATGATGTGTGCGGAAGGCTCAGAGTCTCAAAACCTTCCGCACACTTGAGTTATCGCTGACTAGTATTCACCGGGTGAATGCCAGGCTCAGAATCATTCAGCGCTCTGAGCGGCAACGTCCTTCTCGACGCTGTCGATGAAGGCCTGGGTCTTCTCCTTGTAGTTGTCAGCGTTGGTTTCCTTGCTGACGAGCGACTTGCCGAAGGTCTCGGCCGGGGTCCACCAGGCGTTCATGGCGGCGATCGTCGGCTGGACAACAGAGGTCTCGGCCAGGGTCTTCTGCTGGGCGGCGACGGCCGGATCTTCCTTCATGCCTTCAAGATCGGTGAGGGTCTTGTCGGTCGGGATGATCTGACGCATCTCCCAGTGCTTCTTCTGGGCCTCGGTGGAGCCGAGGAACGCAGCGAACGCGGAGGCAGCCTCAGGGCTCTTGGCGTTCGGGTTGAAGGCGACGGCCTTGGAACCGGCGAGGGACTTCATCTGGTAGTCCTTGCCGTCGGCCTTGAAGGTCGGCATGGCGGCGGCGCCGTAGTTGTCGCCCAGGCCTTCCTTGACCTTGGCGGCGTCCCAGGAGCCGGAGAAGTAGGCGTCAACAGCGCCCGAGGTCAGGTTCGACAGGCCGGCGGTGCCGTCGTCGTTGGTGAAGTTCGGGTTGGCCACGAGGTCAACAAGATACTTCGAGACGGCATCGGCGTTCTCGAACTTGATGCCGGCCTTGGCATCGTTGCCGTTCTCACCGAACATGGTCATGCCGGCGCCCAGATAGAAGGCCGGGATGTACCAGGAGTTCTGCAGCTGGTAGCTGACCTTGCCCTTGGAGAGCATGGTGTCGAGCGACTTGACGTCGTCCTCGGTGAACTTGGACTTGTTGTAGAACATGAAGTAGGTGTTGCCGGTGTACGGAACGCCGTAGATCTTGCCATCGACGCCGGTGACGGAATCGACGATCGTCTGGTCGTTCTGCTCCTTGACCTGGGCGGCCACGGTGTCGTTCACCGGGGCAATCGCGTTGGCTTCCTGCAGGGTGCCAAGCTGGTCGTTCGCGAACATGAAGACGTCGGCGGCGGCAGACGGGTCGGTCTGCACGGTCTTGGCCGCGTCGCCTTCGGAGACCACAGAGTTCTTCCAAGTCACCTTGTACTCAGGGTGAGCCTTCTCGAAGGCCGCTTCCATATCCTTGAGCCAGTCGGCGTCCTCCTGCGGGGACCACACGCTCAGGTTCACGGACTGGGTCTCAGCCGGGGCGCTCGAGGAAGCGCCGCCGTTGCTGTTGTTGTCATTGCCACCGCAAGCCGCCATCGGGATGAGCATAGCTGCAGCAGCGGTGATCCCAACCGCCTTCTTCCAATTGATCATCATTGACCTTTCCTTTCCATCAATGCAATCGCATTTTGCCAATCCTCAACGCCACGCGGACATGCCTCGAACGGCGGCTTTCACGAAAAAGCCCCCCGCAGTGAAACACGCCAGGCGATGATGTTGTTCATCACCAATCCGCGCAACGCTTCAGTGGTCTATACTGTATACCACACCTGCAAACGTTGTCAAAATTGTCCACCATGTGAGTGTCACTTTTCGACAAATGAAACACGTTTGCACCGTTAAGGAGCGACTCATGAATCAACCGCAACACACCCCCGCGTCTTGGCTTTCCCACGCGGCATTCTATCAGGTGTTCCCCGCAAGTTTCGCCGATTCCGACAATGACGGCATCGGCGACATCCAAGGCATCACCGAACACCTCGACTATATACAAGAACTGGGTTGCAACGCGCTGTGGATCAATCCCTGCTTCGCCTCGCCGTTCCGCGACGCCGGCTATGACATCAGCGATTACACGCGTGTCGCCGAACGCTACGGCACCAATGAAGACCTCGAGAACCTGTTCGCCGCGGCGCACGCGCGTGGCATGCATGTGCTGCTCGACCTCGTACCGGGCCACACGAGCAACGAGCATCCTTGGTTCATCGCGAGCGGCCAAGACAAACCGAACCTCTACACCGACCGCTACATCTGGACCGACACGTGGATCTCCGGCGGCGACGGGCTGCCGTTCATCGGCGGAGAAATGCCACGCAATGGCGCATACATCGTCAATTTCTTCGCATTCCAGCCCGCGCTCAACTACGGTTTCGCGCATCCTTCACGCCCATGGCAGAACGCCGCGCTCTCCGACCCTGCAATCAATACATGCGATGCCATGCTCGACGTGATGCGCTTCTGGCTGTCGCGCGGCGCGGACGGCTTCCGCGTGGACATGGCGGACAGCCTGGTCAAGGGAGACGACGCGGGCAAGCCGGCCACAATCGCCACATGGCGGTACATGTTCGGCCAGATCCGCGGGGAGTTCCCGCAGGCCGCGTTCGTGGCGGAGTGGGGCCGCCCCGAAGAATCGCTGCAGGCCGGATTCGACATGGACTTCTACCTCGACTGGCGCTGGGACGGCGTGCCGAACGGCTACAACCTGCTGCTGCGCAACACCAACACGCCGCTTGTGCACGACGGCGACAAGAGCTACTTCAACGCAGACAGCGGCGCGAGCATCCGCCCGTTCCTCGCCGAATACGAGCCGCGCCTGCGCGAAGCCGAGCGCGCGCACGGCTATTTCAACCTGATCACGTGCAATCACGACACCGCGCGCGTGGCGCCGCGCCTGAGCCCGCGCGAAATCAAGCTCGCCTATGCGACGATGCTGCTGATGCCGGGCGTCCCGTTCATCTATTACGGCGACGAGATCGGCATGCGCTACCGCGACCTGCCCACGCACGAAGGCGCCTACACGCGTACCGGCAGCCGCACACCGATGCAGTGGGACGCCTCGGTGAACGCCGGCTTCTCCAGCGCCTCGGCCAACGCGCTCTACCTGCCGGTCGATGGAGCCAAAGACGCACCGACCGTGGCGGACCAGATGGACGACGGCGATTCGCTGTGGCACACCGTGCACGCGGCGCTCCAGACGCGCCACGCCACGCCGGCCTTCCACCCGGACGCCGCATTCGAGACGCTATTCGCGGCGGACGACAAGCGGTCCTTCGTCTTCAAGCGCAGCGCCGAAGGCGTCAGCGCAATCGTCGCCGTCAATCCGGGCCGCGAGACGGAGATCATTGAGCTGCCGGCCGGCGACGGTTCCGACGCGCGCACGATTACGCTGGAGGTGGGCGAACCCGCCCTTGACGGCACCACGCTCACACTGCCCCCGCAGTCCTTCGCCGTGCTGCAGTAGATCCAGCCAACCGCACGAACCCATCCCAGCCCGCGTGCACCACCCGCGCATGCGGGCTTTTGCATGCACCGGCATGGGTCTGGCGTCTGCAATCGACCGCCGGGCCCATGCAGTGCGCCCCGTTCCACACCTCCACACAACGCTTTGGCTCTTGCAAACGTGGGAGAACGCAACGCGCCCAGAACACAGTCAGATTTCACTGTTGCCTTGCTTTTCCAGCTTGTTTGCTCGTGTCAACTATTTTGCAAACGCTTTCACAATGCGGTATACTGAAGCACAATCAGACGCGCGCGGAGCCAACGATGGACCACCGCGCACGCCAACCACCCTCTATGTTGACTACTTGCGTATTGCAGGGGAAAGAGAGCAATGATGGCCGAAGCCAACGCCGCACAGCAGGGGAACGCGCTCAAGGCGTCCGACAATCCCAGGGAAAGCGCAGAGCGTCTCGCCCGCCCGCTCATCCGCCTCGCCAATGCATGGGGCATCTCCACCTCGTACATCGACCAGCTGGGCACCTATGTGGAAATCCGCGACGAAGTGCTCGTCACCGTGCTGCAGGCGCTCGGCGTGGATGCCTCCACCGACGAGGCGATCACGACGGCGCTCGAAGACCGACGGAAGTACGAGCACGAACTGCTGGCTCCCCCCACCATCGTCAAGTTCCTGGGCACCCCCAAGTCGGTGCAGCTGCACGTCTTCGGCACCGACCCGCGCGTCACGCTCATACTCGAAGACGGCTCCGAGTTCACCGGTGAATTCGGCGAGCTGGCGTTCCAGGCGGAGAGCGACGACGTGAACGTCTACACGCTCAGCCTCAACGACGACATCCCGGCCGGCTACCACACGCTCACGTTCACCGACCGCAAGCGCACCATCTCGTGCGCGCTGCTGTGCGCCCCCGCGCGCATCCCCGTGCCGCAGGCAGTGCAGGACCAGCAGCGCTGGGGCTGGATGGCGCAGATGTACTCGGTGCGTTCCGCCGGGTCGTGGGGCGTCGGCGACTACGGCGACCTGCGCATGCTCGCCTCCGACGCGGCCGCCAAATCCGGCGCCGACTTCATGCTCATCAATCCAATCCACGCGAGCGCCCCGATCACCCCGCTCGAGCCCTCCCCATACCTGCCGGAGTCGCGCCGGTTCCTGAACGTCACCTACATCCGCCCGCAGGACATCCCGGAATTCGAGGAGTTGGATGACGCCGACCGGGCCACCGTGCGCGACCTGCATGACCGCGTGGCGGTGAACAACACGAACCCGGACTCGATCGACATCAACGCGGCATGGGATGCCAAGCGCACGGCGCTCGAGATCATCTTCCGCCAGAAGCGCTCCGCCGAGCGCGAGGCGGCGTTCGCGGAGTTCCGCCGTGCAGCGGGCGACGACCTGCGCGCGTTCGCCTTGTGGTGCGTCGCGTTCGAGGTGTGGGGCGCACCGTGGGAGGAAGGCGTGGACTGGTTCTCCACCACGAACCGGGACAGCCCTGAGATCGCGCAACTCGAGCAGGACCATGCCGACCTGTACGAGTTCGCGTGCTGGCTGCAGTGGATCGCCGCCGAGCAGGTGTCGGCCGCGCAGCAGGCCGCGAAAGACAGCGGCATGGCGCTCGGCCTCATGCAGGACATGGCCGTGGGCGTGCACACCTACGGTTCGGACGTGTGGTGGAGCCCCGAACGTTTCGCCGTCGGCACGGTGACCGTGGGCTGCCCGCCGGACTTCTACAACCAGCAGGGCCAGGACTGGGGCCAGCCGCCGTTCGACCCGAACTACATGGAGTCGACCGGCTACACCGTCTACCGCGACATGGTGCACAACATGTTCGCGCACGCGGGCGCGATCCGCATCGACCATGTGCTCGGCCTGTTCCGCCTGTGGTGGATTCCCGCCGGCGAAGGCCCGCGCGGCGGCGCGTATGTGCGCTACAACTATGAGGCGATGCTCGCCGTGCTGACGCTCGAGGCCTCGCGTGTCAACGGCATGGTCATCGGCGAAGACCTTGGCACGGTGCCGAAGTACGTGTCGAAGGTGCTTGCCGACCACGGCGTGCTCGGCACCGTCGTCGAATGGTTCGCGCGCGTCGACGACTCCCCCACCGCCGGCGACCCGTACGCCATGCCGAGCACCTACCGTAAATACGCGCTGGCCTCGGTCACGACGCATGACCTGCCGCCGACCGCCGGCTACCTGCAGTACGAGCATGTCAAGCTGCGCGAACAGCTGCATCTGCTCAGCGAGCCGGTCGACGCGTTCATGTCGTCAGCGCAAGCCGAACAGCGCGCCATGCTCGACCTGCTTGTCGAAGGCGGTTGGCTCAACGCCGAGGCCGCACAGGATGTGCCGGGACACATTGAAGAGATCGTCGAGGCGATGCACGCAATGCTCAAGGACGCACCCTCGCTGCTGCTGCAGGCTGCGCTTGTGGACGGTGTGGGCGAAACCCGCACGCAGAACCAGCCGGGCACGTCCGATCAGTACCCGAACTGGCGCATCCCGCTGTGCGACGAGCACGGCAAGGTCGTGCCGACCGACGAGGTGTTTGATTCGCCGCGCGTGATGGCGCTGTCGAAGATCATGAACCGCTGATTCGCCGCGTGTGATAGCGCCGGCGACAATCACCAACCACTGATTCGCCAGTACCCCATATGCAAATGGCCTCCCCTTCAAGGGGAGGCCATTTGCATTGCTGTGCCATCTTCGTCGCCATACGCCTACCATGCCTACCATGTCTTCCGCTCCTCACCTCATCCCCTGTTTTCGCTGTTTTGGTCACGCATTTCGCCGTTTTGGTCATAAAAACATTGGAAAAATGACGGGAACGGCGAAAACAGTGACGGAAACGGCGAAAAGCGCGAGATACGGCTGGATGCGAGTGGCTAGCGGCTAGCGGCTGGTGGCGGACGGCTAGTGGCTGTCGGCGGGGCTGGCTCCGGACTAGGCGGTCACTCGCCGTCGTGGCGGTGGTCCTTGACGCTCCACTCGTCTTCCTGCACATGCGTCGAGAACGCCTGCCCCGTGTATTTACGCAGCACGTACTCCTGGATCGGCACATGCAGCGAAAGCATCGAGCCGTAGCCAAGCACAACGAGCAGGAACAGCAGCTGCGGCAGTTTGAACCACAGGTAGACGAAGAGGCCGAAGTAGACGGCGTCGATTGCGGCGAGCGCAAGCGTCGCGGGAAAATAGCTGACGCCGAAGATGTATGCGTTCGCCATCGTGCGCGTGGGTGGGTTGTCGAACCGCGCCTGCAGTGTGAACACCCATTCGAACCCGATGACCCACAGGATCGTGACCGCGATCTTCGGGATGAGCAGCGGCGTGATCTGCAGCACGACCCAGCTGTAGGCCAGTCCAGCGCCCACAAGCAGGTAGACGACCCACAGGATCGTCGCACGCGCGAAGTTCTCCTTGAACGCGGCAAAGTAGTTGCGCGCCACATGACCCTGCCCGATGAGCATCTTGCGCGTCGCCGTCTGCCCTGCGGAGAGCGCGGCGCCGATCGTGACGACCGGGATGCTCGTCACCAGCATGAGGATGTTGATGACGATCGCGTCGGTGAGGTTGTTCCATGCCTGCATGAATTTGGAATCCGGGGAAAGCCAGTTCATTTCGCTCCTGCTTGTCTCGCGTGCTCGGTTCGAGCTTACTCCACGCCCATGCCTCCGCGCGGGCAAAACGAAGGCCGGGCGCCCGGAGCCCCCAGGAAAGGGACCCCATGGCTCCCGGCCATGGATTGTTGATTGATGGTGGAAAGATCAGCCCTTGACCGCGCCGGCCATGACACCCTTGACGATGTACTTCTGGCACAGGATGTAGAAGAGGATGATCGGAATGATCGCCAGCACGAGGCAGCCCATCATGGCGCCCATGTCGACGGAACCATAGCCGCCCTTGAGGTACTGGATCGCAACCGAGATCGTCTTGTACTTGTTGAGGTCCAGCGTCAGGTACGGCAGCAGGTAGTCGTTCCACACCCACATGGCCTCAAGGATGGCCACCGAGATGATCGACGGCTTCATGATCGGCACCACGACCTGGAAGAAGATGCGCGGCACGGAGGCGCCGTCGATCATCGCCGATTCTTCGAGCGACTCCGGGATGCCCTTGACCACGCCGGTGAAGATGAACACGGCCAGACCGGCGCCGAAGCCCAGGTATACGAGGCACAGGCCCCACGGGGTGTTCAGGCCCAGACGGTCGGCGAGCCACGACAGCGTGAACATGAGCATCTGGAACGGCACGATCATGTTGAACAGGAACAGCGTGTAGAGCGCCTTGGCAGCCCAGTTGTTCACGCGCACGATCCACCATGCGCACATCGAGGTGCACAGCAGAATCAGCACAACGGAGCCGACGGTGATCAGTACCGTCCAGCCGAAGCTGGCGAAGAAGTTCGTGGTCTCGATGCCGCGCACATAGTTGTCGAACCCGACGAAGGCGTCACCGGTCGGGAATGAGAACGCGTTGGCGCTGATGTAGGTCTTCGACTTGAAGGAGTTCATGACCACCAGGAAGATCGGGAAGACCCACGCGATGGAGATCATGGAGAAGAATACGGTCCACAATGCACCGTGCTTTACTTTTTCGCCGTTCACGCTGCGACCTCCTTGGACGTCGTGAGCTTGTTCTGCAGCAGGGACACCACTGCCACCAGGATGAAGAACAGCACTGCCTTCGCCTGGCCGACGCCCTCGAATCCGGTGCGGGCGTAGAACGTGTTGGTGATGTTGAGTGCAAGACCTTCAGACATGCGCGACGGCGCGCCGTTGGTCAGTGCGAGGTTCTGGTCGAAGAGCTTGAAACCGTTGGTCACGGTGAGGAACGAGCACACGGTGATGCTCGGCATCATCAGCGGGATGATGATCTTGAACATGGTCTGCGTGCCGCTTGCGCCGTCCACGGAAGCCGCTTCGAGCACGTCGGTGGGCAGCGACTGCATGCCGGCGATGTAGATGATCATCATGTAGCCGATCTGCTGCCAACAGACCAGGATGACCAAGCCCCAGAAGCCGTACTTCTGGTCATAGGTGAGCGAACGCTGCCAGTGGGCGAGCACGCCGTTGAGCAGCAGCATCCAGATGTAGCCCAGAATGATGCCACCGATGAGGTTCGGCATGAAGAACACGGAGCGGAACAGGTTGGATCCGCGAATCGATTTAGTCAGCAAATACGCGATGGCGAATGCGACCACATTGATGACGATCGTGGTCACGATTGTCAACAGCGTCGAAAACAGCAGCGAGTGCAGGAACGTCTTGTCCTGCAGCGCCTTCTCATAGTTCCTGAAACCCACAAACTGTGCATCAGTAACGGTGCTGAACTTGCAGAAGCTCAGGTAGATGCCGTAGATGAATGGCACCACGAAACCGATGATGAATGCGGCGAATGTCGGAAGTACAAATAACGCCCACCAACGGCGTATCGCCTTACCGGCCATACTGATCATAGTACGCCCACTTTCCTCGTTCTTTCCGTACATACTTCCATGTATGCGATCATGGCGTGCCGGCGCATGACGTCTGAGTCATAGGCATACAAGCCCGCCGGTGCAAATGACAGTACAACCATAACAACTCATGGCCATGCTGTCAAACGTTTACATTTACGGTGTTTTGAGTATGGCATTGCTTGGTTTGTCTATGCGGCCACAAATCGCATAAACACTGAAAGTTCGCCATTTCCACTAAAACATGCTACGATGAAAACGTTTGTGAAAGTGAGCATTGCACAAACGTTTTCATTGCATTCACTTCAACGATGAAGAGGAACGGGTATGAGCACGAGCATTCAGGATGTGGCGCGCGCGGCCAACGTCTCCATCTCCACGGTATCGCGTTCCTTCACGCGGCCTGAGCTGGTGTCCAAAGCCACGCGAGAAAAGGTCCTGCGCATTGCCGAGGAACTCAATTTCTCCACGTCACGTTCGGCTGTGGCGCTCAAGACGGGGCGCGCGTTGCGCGTGGCCCTGCTGGTGAGCGACCACATACGCCTGTGGTTCAGCGCCTCGGTGATCGAGGGGCTCAACCAGGTGCTGCATGAAGAAGGCTACGACATCTCGATCTTCCAGATTTCGAGCATCGAGGAGCGCAAGGAGTTCTTCGAGATGCTGCCGGTACGGCGCAACGCCGATGCGGTCATCGTCGTGTCGTTCGACATCGACAACACCGAGATCGCCCAGCTCAACTCCGCCGCCGTGCCGATTGTCGGCATCAATTCGGTGCTGCCGCAGGAACGTGGCTTTTCGGCGTCGATCAACATCGACGATGTGCAGGGGTCGATCCTCGCGGCGCGACACCTCATCTCGCTCGGGCACCGCGACATCGCCTATGTGCGCACCGACCGCGACGTCTCGCTGCACTTCAGCGTGCAGCAGCGATTCGACGCGTTCATGGAGTGCTGCGCGCGCTCCGGCATCGCGCCGCAGGTCATCACGGCGCCCGAAGGCCCCACGCGCATCAGCCAGGTGGTCACCGAGCTGCTGAGCATGGACCGCATGCCCACGGCGATCGCGTGCCAGGAGGACGGCATTGCGATCCCGCTGATCTTCCAGCTCATGCGCAATGGCTATTCGATTCCCGGCGAGATTTCGGTCATCGGGTTCGACAACAGCGTCTACGCGGCAGACATCGGCCTGACCACAATCAGCCAAGACCCGGTGGAGCTCGCGCATGTCGCCGCACGCCTGACGCTGCAGCTGATCGACGGACAGACGCCGCGCGACCCGTTCCTCCTTGAGCCCGCGCAGCTCATTGTGCGCTCAAGCACCGGCCCGTGCCCCAAGACGCACGCATGACGCGGCGCCGCGCCCACAATCGAACAACGCTGAGGGCCCCATCAATCCGAAGATTGGTGGGGCCCTCAGCGTGATAGAAAAGAAGGAGACTAGAGAAGTCTAGAGGCTGTGGCCGGCTCGGGGGGATCCGGCCACAGCGGGGGTGCCGACTCAGTGAGCGGCGTCGTATTCGGTCTTCCAGTTGTTCACGAAGGCGTCCACAACGGCGTTCCAGTCGCCGGTGCCCTGCGCGTAATTGAGCATGGCCTGGCCGAGCACGTTCTTGTACTCCTCCGACGGCATCATCGAGAAGTCCCAAGCGACCTGGGTCAGCTCGGCGTTCTGGATGCTCTTGTTGGCGTCCTGGATGAGCGGGTTGTCGGTCTTGACGTCGTTGAAGGTCTTGAACGGGGTGGTAAAGCCCATGTCCTCGCTCAGGGCCTTCTTGCCCTTGTCGGAGCTGATGACCCACTTGAGGAACTCAAGCGAGGCCTTCTGGTTGGCGTCGGAGACCTTGGAGTTGATGCACCAGTAGTTCTCGGAGCCGGTGGCCAGACCCTCGGTCTTGTCGTCGACACCGATGTAGATCGGGATCATGCCGATGGAGTCGGCCTTCATGCCGGCCTTCTGCAGGTCGCTCCATGCCCAGGTGCCGTTCTGGTAGAACGCAGCCTTGCCCAGCGCGAACTCCGAGCTTGCGTCATCTCCGGTCTTCGAGCTCAGCTGGGTCTTCGGAGTGGTCGAATCGGTGATGTACAGGTCGAAAATGTTCTTGAAGTTGTCCATGTACATGTCCTTGATGGACGCCGGCGGAGCGGTGATGTCGTCCTTCTTGAACTGGTAGTACAGCGGGATGTTGGCCAGATGGGTCTTGAAACGCCAGTCGGAGCTGGAGTCGAAGCCGGCGGAGGTGAAGGCGCCCTCGATGCCGAGGTCCTTCTTGCGCTTCTGCATGTCATCGGCGACCTTCTTGAGCGTGTCGAAGTCCTTGATCTCATCGGCGGACTTGATGACGGCGCCATCGAGGGCGGTGTACTTCGCGACAATGTCCTTGTTGTAGATGATGCCGTAGGACTCGATGACGTACGGGACGCCAACGATCTGGCCGTCATCGCCCTTGAGGGCGAGCGACTGGTCGTTCATCTCCTTGTAGATGTCGGAGTCGGTCAGGTCGGCCGTGTAGCCCTTCCAGTTCTGGTAGCCCACCGGGCCGTTCACCTGGAAGATCGTGGGGGCTTCGCTCTTGGCGAGTTCGGACTTGAGCTGCTGCTCATAGGTGCCCGAGGCAGCCGTCTGCACCTTGACCTGCACGCCGGTCTCATCGGTGTATTCCTTGGCCAGGGCGGTCCACTGGTCGGCCGCTTCCGGCTTGAAGTTCAGGAAGTAGACGCTTCCCTTGCCATTGTCTCCCGAAGAGCCGGAGCCACCGCCACATGCGGCGAGTGGGACGGCCATTGCCGCGACGGCAAGCATACCTACAGCTGTCTTCATCGTACGATTCATCGTCGAACCTTTCTCTGTACGCCTGTAATGGCGCCGCACTGGTGTGCGTGTCAAAGAAGCTACTTTCCTCAACAACTTCTTTCGTAGACCATTGTGCACCAATTTGGCAAAATATGCAAACGTGGGCACGCCGAACTGCAAGAAAGCTCCACAATTTTCACTGCCCCATGCAACGATATGACCTATTTTCAATATGTTTGTTATGATTACACACGTATGAAAGCGTTTGCCAACACGCCTCTATGCACGCTCCACCGGCACTGAACCAAGCCGTTCGAGCCGCTTCGACGACGAACAGACACGAACCGGCCGGCCACACCGCCGACCCCGTGGAAAGGACCAGCATGACCCTCAACAATACGCATGACGATTGGTGGAAGCAAGCCGTCGTCTACCAGGTGTACCCCCGCAGTTTCCGCGATGCGAACGGCGACGGGCTCGGCGACATCGCTGGCATCACGAGCCGCATTCCATACCTACGCCAGCTCGGCGTGGACGCACTGTGGCTTTCGCCGTTCTACCCCTCCGAACTCGCCGACGGCGGCTACGACGTGATCGACTACCGCAACGTGGACCCGCGCCTCGGCACGCTCGACGATTTCGACGCGATGGTGGCCGCTGCGCACAGCGCCGGCCTCAAAGTGGTTGTGGACATTGTGCCCAACCACACGTCGAACATGCACCCGTGGTTCCAGGAGGCGCTGGCGAGCGCACCGGGCTCCCCCGCGCGTGACCGCTACATCTTCCGTGACGGCGAGGGCGCGCACGGCGAACTGCCGCCGAACAACTGGCAGTCGCTCTTCGGCGGCCCCGCATGGGAGGCCGCTGGCGACGGCCAGTGGTACTTGCACCTGTTCACGAAGGAGCAGCCCGACCTCAACTGGAAGAATCCCGACGTGCACGAGGACTTCCGCACCACGCTGCGGTTCTGGTCCGACCGCGGCGTCGACGGATTCCGCATCGACGTGGCGCATGGTCTGGCAAAGGACCTTGACAGCGAGCCTCTCAAAGACCTGGAGCGCTTCCCGGTCGGAGGCAATCCGGTTCCGGGCCACCCGCTGTGGGACCGTCCGGAAGTGCACGAGATCTACCGCGAGTGGAACAAGGTGTTCAATGAATACGACCCGCCGCGCTTCGCGGTCGGCGAGGCGTGGGTTCCCGCCGAGCACCAGCATCTCTACGCGTCCAAGGACGAGCTCGGCCAGGTCTTCAATTTCGAGTTCGCCAAGGCCAACTGGTTCGCCGACGACTTCCGCCTCGCCATCGAGGAGGGCCTAGCCTCGGCCGACGAATCAAAATCCACGACCACATGGGTCATGAGCAACCACGACGTGCCACGCCATGTGAGCCGCTACGGCCTGCCGCAGGTGCACACGCGCGGCTACCACGAGCTGCCGAATGACTGGCTGCTGCGCAACGGCACCACCTACATCGAGGACCGCGAGCTCGGCACACGCCGCGCCCGTGCCGCGATCCTCATGGAGTTGGGATTGCCCGGATCGGTGTACGTGTATCAGGGCGAGGAGCTTGGTCTGCCCGAAGTCGCCACAATCCCGTGGGATCATCTCGAGGACCCGGTCGCGTTCAACACCGCCCACAGCGACGCGGCGAAGGGCCGCGACGGCTGCCGCGTGCCGCTGCCGTGGAGTGCCCAGGACATGCCGCAGCCCGCGCCATGGGACCCCGAGTTCGGCACCGGCGCCTCGTTCGGCTTCTCCGAGCATGCCGGCGGACGCGCGAGCGCCGATCCGCATCTGCCGCAGCCGCTGTGGTACGCCGGCTACGCCGCCGACGTGGAGGACACCGACCCCGCTTCGATGCTCAATCTGTATCGGCGCGCCATGCACTGGCGGCAGGAGCATCTGACACCCACCGGTGACACGTCGCTCACATGGCTCGGCCCGCAGTCCTTCGCCGACTGTGGCGACGACGTGGTGGCATATGCACGCCCGCTCGCCAACGACAGCGACGACCGCTTCGCGTGCATCGTCAATTTCGGCGCCGCGTCCATCGAGCTGCCGCACGGCGACGTGATGATGCGCTCCATCCCGTTCGATGGCTATCAGCTGCCGGCTGACGCGGCGGTGTGGATGCGCATCTGACAGCGCTACGCATGGATCATGTGGTTCAGCAGTTCCACTGCTGGATCACATGATCCCCCTTGTACAGGCTCAGCACACTGATGTGCGCGGTGTCGAGCTTGAGATTGCGCCCGAACGTTGGCTCCACACCGAGCCACTGCGTCGTCAGGATGCGCAGAATATGCGCGTGCGCCACGCACAGCACATCACGCCCCGCCTGCAGCGCGGGCATCGCGCGCTCGATGACGAGCCGCGTGCGCGCTGCGGCGTCTTCAAGGCGTTCGCCGGGCCCGTTGATGATGTGCATCTCCTCGCCATCTGGGAAGACCTCGATCCGCTCGCCGCCGAGCGCGGCGTCGAGCACGGCCGGCCCATGCTCCCACACGTTCCAGTCGTAGCCAAGCGCGTCAAACAGCTGGCTGCGCGTACGGCCTTCCGCACGTCCGTAATCCCACTCCTCGAGGTCCGCGGTGACCTCGTGTTCGGTGAATCCGGCGAGTTCGGCCGTCGTCATCGCACGCCGCAGATCGCTCGTATACACGTCGCGCGGCTCGAACCCGCGCGGGAACATTGCGCGCAGACGTTCGCCCGCCGCACGCGCCTGCTCACGGCCCGTCTCGGTCAGTGGAATGTCGGTGCGGCCGGTGTACTGGCCCGATTCGCTCCACAGCGTCTGGCCGTGGCGCAGCAACACCAGGTCTCCGAAGATCTGGGGCGCGCTGTTCTGTATGGTCGTCTGTTCCATGGGTACTACTGTAGGCGCATGCGCGCCGCAAGAACAGCGCGCAATCAAATCCGCATGCCGCCGTGCCATTCTGTTTTCCGCGCTATCGCCGTTGCTGTCGGCGCGCATACCCTACACTGGGACCTATGAGTGGACACAACAACATGCACGACCTCGACGAGACGACCGACAAGACCGTCGCGGCGATCAACAAGGTCGACACCAAGGTCACCGAGATGCGCCAGCGGCGCATGGCCGACCCCGACACGTTGGGCGACAAAACGCTCAAGATGATCATCCCCAGCCTCGCTGGTCTCGTGGGGGGCAAGCTCTTCCAAATGGTGTGGAACAGTGTCATGGCACGTGTGCATCCCCGTCCGGACGACGATGCGAAGGACCAGCAGCAGGGTCTGATGATGAGCGTGTTGTTCGCTGCGGCGTCGGCGGCGTTCGGCACACTGCTGACGCGCCTTTCGGACAGGGGCGCCAATTCGCTTGTGCACCACATGCAGATCAAACGCGACCGCTGACCGCTGCACAAACTAGATACCGCGCCCGTATTCGCCCAGTACGGGCGCGAGGCATGTTCACACATGGGGTGAATCCGCTTCCGTTGTTCTGGCACCGTCGCCATACTGGAACCATGACTGAATACATGCATAATCCCACGGTCGACGTATTGCTCGACCGCCGTTCCATCCGCGCGTTCCAACAGGAACCCATCGACCCCCAGATCCTGACCACAATCGAGGCGGCGGCACAGCATGCCGCTTCGAGCCAATATCTCAACGACTGGTCCGCGATCCGCATCCTCGACCACACGCTCAAGCAGCAGATCGCCGAAGTCGGCCACCAGCCCTATATCGCCGACGCGGCCGCGCTCTATGTGTTCGTACTTGACGAATACCGCAATGCCGTCATCGCGCGCAACAGCGGTGTGGCGGTCGATTCCGACGAATTCACGCTCAACAACAGCTACCGCTTCAGCCAGGCCCAGAACGACGCCGTGCTCGCGCTGCATGCGATGGAGACCGCGGCGGAATCGCTCGGTCTGGGTTGCGTGATCCTCGGCTCAATCCTCAACGATGTGCCGCGATTGATCGAACTGATGAAACTGCCGGAATACACATACCCGGTGCTCGGCCTGGCGATCGGCAAGCCGGCGCAGCAGCCGAACCTGAAGCCGCGCCTGCCGCGTTCGGTGCAGTTCTTCGACAATGCATACAACAGCGATCCGGAACTCATGCTGCAGCGCATGAGCGAATTCAATGAAGAGGTGCACCAATACTACGACCTGCGTGATGCCGCGCACCCGGTGCCGACGTATGATGCGCAGATCGCGCAGAAAGCCGTCGATCAAGGTGTGCTGGAGCGTGGACTCGGTCATGCGCGCGCACAGGGGTTCGACATCGAACGCTAGCCGCGCGTCAGCGGTGCCGTGGTTTGAATCCGCGTTTGCGTGAATGCGGTTTGCGTTGCAGCGCGCGCTGTGTACGCATGTAGTTGAGCTGCGGATCGCGGTGCGTGAGGTGCCATGTGCCGCAGAATTCACACCGGTAGACCCACAGTTCCGCACCGCGCTCCAAACGACTTTGCTCGGCCGCCTGGAGCGCGGTGATCTTGTCTTTGTACATGATCTTCTGCGATGGCTCGCAGCGCTTCGGCGTGAAATAATGCATGCGTCAATCCTTAGCACGCGTGGGGTGTATGTGGTTGGGTATGGGTGGACCCCGGTTGGTTGTTTGCCTTCCGGGGTCCTCAAGTGTAATGCGGCGGTGTGCTACTCTCCCACACCCTGTCGGGTGCAGTACCATTGCCGTGCCAGGTCTTAGCTTCCGGGTTCGG
>ERZ808037.182-NODE-182-length-68642-cov-15.014658_pt1 | contig 68642 bp, 48 predicted proteins | sample MGYA00380190_ERZ808037 | MGnify/ENA primary metagenome ERZ808037 (study PRJEB31490, sample SAMN06133399) | mouse gut metagenome | isolation source: J9 | host: mice | place: China: Chengdu | collected 2015-05 ... | reverse complement strand
GAAAAAAGGTGGAGAAAAAATAAAAAAGGAATCTCAGAAGCCAGATGAACAAAGGCTTAGAGATTCCGAGAGTCTATTTAAAAGAAAAGGAGAAGGGGGTTATTTATGAAAGGCATGAGGTTAATTCGTACGAAAAATGAAAAAGAAGGAAAAAAACAGAGTGCGAAAAGCTATCTGAAAAATAACTGGCAGCTTTATGTGATGATCCTGCCGGCCGTAATTTATTTCGTCATCTTTAATTACCTGCCCATGTATGGGATTCAGATTGCCTTTAAGGACTATAAGGCAGTGCTTGGGATTAATGGAAGCGAATGGGTGGGATTTAAGCACTTTATCACGTTTTTTAACGCATACTACTTTGCGCGTCTCCTGATCAATACTCTGGTGCTGAATCTGGAGAATCTGATTATCAGCTTCCCCGTTCCGATCATAATGGCAATCATGCTCAACCAGATCCGAAACGATAAGATTAAGCGCGGGATCCAGACAAGTATCTATGTGCCGTATTTCATTTCAACGGTTGTGCTGGCAGGTATGCTCTATATTTTCTTATCTCCCACCGGCGGTATCTTTAATACTGTGAGAGGATGGTTTGGCTTGAAAACAGTGGATTTTATGTCCAGCGCATCAGCATTCAGGCCGATTTATATCCTTTCTGGTATCTGGCAGGGGGCAGGCTACAGCACTATTTTATTTATTGCGGCGCTCTCCGGAGTAGATCAGGCTCTCTATGAGGCGGCAGAGATCGACGGGGCTAGTATCTGGCAAAAGATCCGTTACATTGACTTTCCCAGCCTGCTGCCAACCATCATGATGGTTCTGGTGCTTGACTGCGGAAAACTGTTGGGAAGCAATACGGAGAAGGCGCTGGTTTTGCAGACGGCAGGCAACATCCCTACATCGGATATCATCGGTGTATACGTCTATAATGTAGGTCTTGGGTCGGGACAGTTTTCCTATACGGCGGCCATCGGACTGTTTATTAATGTTATTAACTTTATTATGATCATTACTGTTAACAAGATATCCCGCAGGACAACGGAAGTGGGATTGTTCTAAAAAAGGAGGCGGAGGAGGTAGTTATGGCAAAAGCAGGCAAAAAAAAGCTCAGCAGGAGCAATCGGATCTTTAGGATTGTGAATGTGGTCTTCTGGGTGATTATCATGTTTTTAATACTTTATCCCTTGTATCTGGTAGTGATCGCCTCGGTTTCCGATCCTGACGCGATCATCCGGGGCGAGGTGGTGTGGCATCCGGTAGGCTTTTCCACAAGAGGTTATGAAGCGGTCTTTAAATATAATGAGATGATCCGTTCCTATGGAAACTCTATCATATATACTTTTGCAAGCGTCGCATTGAGCATAATAATCACGCTCCTGGGAGCCTATGTGCTCTCCAGGCCGAAGTTCAAGGGGAAAGCGTTGTTTAATCTGTTTTTTGTATTTACCATGTTTTTCGGCGGCGGTCTGATCCCGACTTTCCTGACAATGAGAGATCTGGGACTTTACAATACGCCCTGGGTGATCATTCTGATGGGAAGCGTGAGCGTGTGGAATCTGATGGTTGCAAGGACTTTTATCCAGACCAGCATTCCTCATGAGCTTTATGAGGCATCCATGCTGGATGGGGCATCTCATTTCGACTATTTTGGCCGGGTGGTTCTGCCCCTTAGTAAGACCATCATTGCGGTGCTGGCGGTATACTACGGTGTAGCCAAGTGGAATGACTATTTCACCGGACTGGTTTATCTGCGTGACAGGGAGCTGTATCCTTTACAGACTGTACTAAGGGAGATTTTGGCAACCCTGCAGGTGGATAAGTCAGGGGATTATATGATGAATATGGCGGACGACATGGCATCCATGGCGGAGGCCACCAAGGTAGCCCAGGTTGCGAAGTACTGTATTATTGTGGTAGCAACAGGCCCGGTAGTGCTTTTATATGGCTTTATGCAGAAGTATTTCGAGAAGGGCGTTATGATCGGCTCTTTAAAAGGATGATTCTTGCAGCAAAAGGCTGATAAGGATAGAAGAATACATAAATATGGAGGAGGTTTGCATGAAAAAGAAGGTTGTAGCAATGATGTTGGCTGCCATTATGGCAGCATCGGCACTGACGGGGTGTGGAAAATCCGGTGAACCTGCCGCTGGTACAGGATCAGAAGATACAAAGACAGAAGATTCCGCCCAGGCAGGGGAGAATACGGATAATTTTAATGAGACAGGCTTTCCTATCGTAAATGAGCCTATCACATTAAAGGTGATGCAGGGGATACGTGATTCGGATTCGCTTACGGATCCTTCTGAAATGCCGGCAGTTCAGCGTCTGGAGGAACAGACAGGAATTCATCTGGAATGGGAGGTAGTGAAAGGCAGTGACTGGACTACCAAACTGAACCTGATGTTTGCTTCCGGCGAGTATCCGGATCTGATCATCACACCGAACACAGCGGTTGACCAGGAGGAGTATGGGGTATCCCAGCAGCTTCTGATCCCTCTCAATGATGATCTTACCAGCAAATATATGCCGAACTATACGGAGAGAAGGGCGGCGGAGGATACTGACCCCTGCGAGAGCCTGATCGCTTCTGACGGTAATAAATATGCGATTGGTTATATGGTTGGCCAGTATATTAACACAAACGCCCACTTTTTTATCAATCAGGACTGGATGGACCGCTTAGGCCTTGAGACGCCTGGAAATGTGGAGGAGCTTACGGATGTGCTGCGTGCCTTTAAAGAGCAGGATGCTGACGGGGATGGAGATCCCTCCAATGAAATTCCGCTGGAAATGGGTCTGGACGAGGGATTCTATGGCGTGCGTTATATGCTGCCCATGTTCGGAATTCCCGCTGCTCCCAGCAAATGGATATACATTGACAATGACAAAAAGGTACAGTTTACCGCTACCCAGGAAGGGTTCCGCGAATGTATGGAATGGCTCCACACCTGCTATGAGGAGGAATTGACAGATCCGGAGATCATTTCCCAGGACTCCAATACAATTGAATCAAAGTATGCGCAGGGCAATGCAGGATTTTTCACAGCATGGAGGCTGAAAGCCATGGGATTTGACGACGGTGTGGCAGCTACCTGTACAGTATACACACCGGGAGATGAGGGAGCATGCGATTACCGTTCAATCGAAAAGGCAGGGAAGGGTGCTTTTATTACAGCCACTAATGAATATGTTCCCCAGACACTGCGGCTTCTGGATGCGATGATGGAGACTGAGATGATGTACTCCCTCTATTACGGCGAGAAGGATGCGACAGACGGTACAGGCTGGGAGTATACCGAGGACGGGAAGATTAACAGCCTTATGAACGGCGATATTGACATTAAGAATTTCCTTGACTGCAACACGCTGTTCTTTGGGCCGGGCAAGTATATTGACTCTGTTTTCAACTGGCCGGAGCAGAGAGTTGAGAAGACCCAGTACTGCCAGCTTTATGATGAGGCGGGATTCTTACAGAAATATTCCAACGACTATCTTGACCTTGCGCCTCTTACATCTGAACAGTTGCAGGCAAATACACTGGTAGAAACCGATATCAGCAATGCGGTGAAAGAGAATATGGCTACCTTTATTACAGAGGGAGTAACGGACGATAGCTGGAATGCCTTTGTGTCCATGTTTGAAGGAATGAAGGTTGCGGATTATGTAAGCGTATATCAGACAGCCATCGACAGCATGGGACTGGAATAAGCTGCCAGATATAAATAACAACTGAAAGGCTGCCTTGGGGCAGCCTTTTGTGGTATACTTGCGTCAGGATAGTGGGTCGATAAAGCGTACAGGAACACTGTAAGTAAACATTTATTGCCCTGTTGCGGCAGGAGGCTGAGGATAAAGAGGCAGAGCGGACATGTGGGGGAAAATAAGGCAGAAATATTATGATATGATGCTGGCGAGTAAGATCATGTTTGTTTTTATCGTTTTTCTTGTAATTTTCTGTATGGTGTCAGAGGCCATTTTGCAGTCTGCCCTTACCGTCTACGATGGAAAACTTTATGAGAAATCCCTGCAGGAGCTGGACTACTTTACCCAGGAGGTCAACCGTTCCCTGGAGGAACTGGAGGAACTCAGCGCTGTGATTGCCATGGATGATGATATTCAGGAGCAGCTTGTGGAACTCAGTGTCAGAGAGAAAGTGGATGCAGCTTATTCTCTGGGACTTTTAGAGCTTCGTTCCCTCATTACATCTCTGATTAATACCAATCACTATGTAAAGAGCGCGGCTTACTATGACGGAAATATGGCAGATATTATGCTGGGCGTCAGGGCGGAGGATATCCCGGAAAACATCAAGGAAGAGTTTGCAGCCCCTCTTCTGGATGCCCGCGGCGGCTGTGTGAGCCGGGATCCGGATCAGGAATGGCCTTACTTCCTGGCAGGAAGAAATATACTGGAAAAAGAGCATGCACGGCTTACTTATCTGGGAACGCTGCTTCTTTGTTATGATGTGGAGGGGTTGATCAGAAGAAATGTTGGAAATCTTGAGGCGGAACATGCCAGCCTTTATGTTTATAATGACTGCTGGATGATCTATCAGGACGAGGAGATAGAAGGCCTTACCCTTCCTTCGCACCGGGAAGGAAAGGGTTATGAGATTGTCCGGGTGGGCAGAGAGAGGTATTTCATGTGCTATATGTATTCCCGGACTACAGGGTGGATGTATGCCAATGTGTTTCCCTACACGGAAATTTATGGGCAGACCTGGTTTATCAGGATCATGCTTCTGGCGGTGATTTTACTGATGGCGCTGATATTTGCATTCGGCATGATGAGGCTTACGGGAAACATCACGCGGCCATTAAATGAGCTGACCAGAACCATGAAAATCGTAGAGACGGGAGATTTTGAAGGGGCTAGAAACTCCCTTACCCTGGAGCGGCGCAATGATGAGACAGGTCTTTTGCAAAAAGAGTTTGATACCATGCTGGGACGGATCAGCGAGCTGATCAAAGAAAATTATGAGAAACAATTGCTTCTCAAGGATACCAGCTACCGGATGCTGCGGGCTCAGATCAATCCCCACTTTATCTATAATACGCTTAATACCATCAATTGGATGGTGAAGTGGAAGAAAAATGAGGAAGTAAGCCAGTTGATTGTTGAATTCGGAAAGCTCCTGCGTTCCGCCATTGAGGGAAATCCTTTTGCCTCTGTGGAGGAAGAGGCGGAGCTGACGGAAGGCTATATGGCAATCCAGACTTACCGTTACAAGGATCGGGCGGAATTTATCGTGGAAAAATCCGGAAGGCTGGAAAAGTACCAGATGCCAAGAATGATCCTGCAGCCACTGGTAGAAAATGCCATCTATTATGGCATAGAGGATTCCGCCGAAAAATGCTCGGTGCGGGTATCCATTCAGGAGACGGAGGACTTTATCCTGTATGAGGTTTCGGACAGCGGTTCAGGAATGGACGTAGAGACGCTGCAGGCGGCAAGGGACGGCACGATCCGGTCAAAGGGGAATGGGATAGGGCTTTCCAATATCAGGGAGAGGCTGAAGCTTTTTTCGGATGAGAGCGAATTTGCGATAGACAGTGTTTCGGGCACAGGCACCTGTGTGCGGATCCGGCTGCCGAAAAGGGAGGTGGAAGGGAATGTATAAACTCCTGATTGTAGATGATGAGGAATTTGAGCGTGAGGGTATGGCGCAGCTTATCGACTGGAAGAAATATGACATAGAGTTGGTGGGAACGGCCTGGAACGGGGCGGACGGCTTGCGGAAGACAGAGCAGTTCCGCCCGGATATGATACTGACAGACATTAAGATGCCCGTGATGGACGGGATTGAACTGATCAGGAAAGTGAGGGAGATTTATCCGTCCATAGAATTTGCGGTTCTGTCCGGCTATGGGGAATTTGAATACACCTCCAGGGCCATGGAGCAGGGGGTAAGGCATTATATCTTAAAGCCCTGTGATGAGGATAAAATAATAGAAGCGGTCAGTAAGGTTAAAAAGGATGTGGACGTAAAGAGGGAGACGCTGCGCCGGGAAGAGGACTACAAAAGAAGGGTTGCGCCCCAGGCACAGAAGCAGCTCTTACGTGATATTCTGCTGGCCCGGGAAAAGGTAAATGTGGATAATCTGTTCCGCTTCCAGCCGGAACCGGAAATGCCGCAGAGGGTGAGGATTCTGGTGTTTCGAAGTGAGGAATCTTTTGATGCATTGGAAGAATTTATGTTGGGCAATATGCTCAAAGAGCTGTTGGACGGGAGGGATGTGAGGCTCCTTGCATCTACGGTGATCAGAAACGATGCGGTGGCACTGGTTTCCGATGCGGAGCCGGAGAGGTTTTTGCCGGTGGCGCGCAGGATTGGACGGGAGTTTATGAAGATCAGGAAAGAGCCCGTCCGGGCGGCTCTGAGCAGCAGCGGAAAAGCGGAAGGGCTTTTGGAGCTGTATCAGCAGACCGGAGAGCTGTTCTGGGTCGGTAAGGAAAGAAAAGGTGCGCCGCTTTTGCATACAGGAATGTTTGATGGCAAAAGGCAGGACATGGAGATACTCATGGATTTTGATATTATGGGAGGAACCGGAAATTATGCGGATCTGCTGCAATCCCTGCAGGTCACCTTTCTCAGGATGCAGAAAAGAGGATTTTCCCTTTCCGAAAAAAAGAGGTTTATGGATTGGGTGATGGGGGTCTTGTACGGGGAAGGGGTGGAGGCAGATGAAAGGATATTTCTGGACGGAAGCGGCCAGTCCCTGATGGTTTCGGCAGCAGGCCAGATTTACCGGCATTCCTGTGAAAAGATTTCTGATGACAAGGAGAGCCTGCGTTATCAGAGGGCGCTTGAGGAAATTTACCGTCATTTTCAGGATCAGAAGTTTGGCCTGCATTATCTGGCTACGGAAATCCTGTATATCAATGAGGATTATTTCGGAAGATTTTTTCAGAAGATGAGCGGTAAGAAGTTTACAGGATTTTTGGTGGATATACGGATATCTGCGGCGGAGCAGCTTATACGGCTGGAACCGGATATCATGGTATATATGGTGTCGGAGATGACAGGTTATGCTTCGGACGGGCAGTATTTTTCAAAAATTTTCAAGAAAAGGACGGGGATGACGCCCAGTGAATACCGTGAAAAAATTCAGCTGGAAAATGGGCAGGATGTTAAAAAGGGGATGTAAAGAGGCAGTGGCTGCAGGGCTGTGCTTTCTGATTATGACTGTGGCCGGATGTGGCAGCAGAGGAGTACATGAACCGTTAAATGAAAAGGCTAAAGACCAGGTGGTGATCCGGGTTGCCTGGTGGGGAGAGGAAGAACGGGATGGGGTTACAGGGAAGATACTGGAACTGTATTCCCAAATGCATCCGGAGGTGGTGTTTGAAACCCAGTCTTTCTCCTGGAATAATTATTATGACGGAATTTTGCAGGAAACGGCAAAGGGCGAAATGCCCGACCTGATACAGATGGATTACCAGTATATAAGGACTTATTCGGAAAATGGCTCTCTGGCGGATCTGGCTTGCTTTGTGGAGGACGGAACTATCCGGACACAGGACATAGACGAAAAAATTCTGGACAGCGGGATGGTGGACGGAGAACTGAAAGGGATTGTTCTGGGAACAACGGCGCTTTCCATGGTCTACAATTCGGACGTCTTTGATGAGGCGGGAATTCCTTATCCGGATGGGGAATGGAACTGGGAGGAATTTATGGATATCTGTATGCAGATAAAGGAAAAAACCGGAAAGTACGGGCTCGCCATGACCCCTATCCTTGATCTGAATCTGTATCAGTATTGGGTAAGACAGCAGGGGGAAGAGCTTTTTTTGCCGGACCAGCGTTCTCTGGGATATGAGGAAGATTCTGTTTACGTGGGATATGTGGAACTGTTCAAGGAATTGATGGATGCAGAAGCGGCGCCTAACCCTGATACCTGGGCTGCGATTGACGTGCGGGGAACACGGGAGAGCCCGGTAATTATAGGGGAGGGAGGTATTACCCTGGAATGGAATAATTTTCTTGTGAGGATGGATTACAATAACAGTGATTTACATCTGGTAACGCCGCCTCTGGCAGAGGAGAATGAACACCCTGGGCTGTGGATGAAGCCCAGTATGTTTTTTTCTGTCGCACAGACCTCCGGGGTGAAGAGGGAATGCGCTGCCTTTATCGATTGGTTTATCAATTCTGAGGAGGCGAATGCTCTCCTGAAAGGAGAAAGAGGGGTTCCTATATCGGAAAAGATCAGGAAAAGCCTGCTGGCGGATGAAGGGCTGCCGGCGGCCCAGAGAGGGATGTTCTGTTTTGCAGACGAAGCCGTAAGACGGTGCGGTGACGCGCCGCCGCCGGAGCCTGCGGGGATTGATGGAATCAACGAAGCTTTTGCCAAAACTGCTACGGCCTGTTTTTATGACGTAACTACAGCAGAGGAAGCAGCGGCTGAATTCCGGAGAAGGGCGAATGAGATTTTAGCAGAGTATGGAAAATGAATGAACTGTTGCAGCAGGAAAAGAAGGAGAGAAATATATGAGTTTCAGTATCAGGGCAGGGCAGAAAGTAAAACTGTATTATAACGGCGCAGAGCCGGAAGCAGTGAGAATAGCCATTGAGAATCTTGAGCAGGATCTGAAGAAGGTTCTGCCGGGAGTGTCTGTGGAGAAGAGGCAGGAGGCGGATGCCTGCACAGCCTGTAAAGGTCAGAAAAAGAAAAACGAGGCTGTGGTCGTGATCAGAACCCTTAAGGGTGAGGAAGAGGATTTAGCAGACTGGAATATTGAAAGAAAAGGGATGCTGGATAAGAACGGCAAATTATATAAGGAAGCATATCAGCTGAGGGTAAAAAACAACAGGCTTTATATTGAAGGGGCGGACCGGAGAGGTACGGTTTACGGAATCTATACCTTCTGTGAGTGGATGGGGGTTTCCCCCTGGTATTTTTTTGCGGATGTTCCTGTAAGGGAGAAAGAAGAGCTGGCATTGGAGGAAGGATACTGCCGGACAGACTGGCCTTCGGTGGAATACCGGGGGATATTTATCAATGACGAGGAGGAGCTGGAAGCCTGGGTGCAGAATTATCTGGGTGAGGCTACCATCGGGGAAAAGAGCTATGAGAAGATATTTGAGCTGTTGCTGCGGCTTAAGGCCAACTATATCTGGCCTGCCATGCATGTGAATTCCTTTAACCTGACACCTGCAAACGGAGCCCTGGCGGAGCGGATGGGAATTGTGGTGGGAACCTCCCACTGCGATATGCTGATGCGCTCCAACAACCGGGAGTGGAATCCCTGGATTGAAAAGAAAGGTTACCGGGATGCGGTTTACGACTATTCCATAGAGGGCAGGAACAGGGACATCCTGAAAGAGTACTGGCGTGAGAGCGTGGAGCAGAATAAGGACTATGAAGTCTGTTATACCCTGGGCATGAGGGGGATTCATGACTCGGGCTTTGAGACCAGAAATCTGGAAGGAAAATCACGGGAGGAGATTTGCAATGCCAAAGTGGCGCTTCTTGAAAGGATCATTGCAGACCAGCGGGAAATCCTGAAAAACACGCTGGGAAGAGATACCATGATGACTTTCATCCCCTATAAGGAAGTATTGGAGCTGTATGACAACGGGTTGGAGATACCGGAGGATATGACGCTGGTATGGGCCAATGACAATTACGGGCATATCCGCCGCTACCCTTCCGAAAAGGAGAAAAACCGCAGGGGAGGCAACGGCATCTATTTTCATAATTCCTATTGGGCGCCCCCGAGTATGTCCTATGTATTTCTGTGCTCCATTCCCCTGGCCCATACCAGGAATGAATTACAAAAGGCCTGGAATGAAGGAATCCGCAAGCTTTGGGTGCTAAACAGCGGAGCCATGAAGCCGCTGGAACAGGAGATTACCTTCTTTTTGAGGCTGGCCTGGGAAATCGGCAAACCGGGAGCGGTCACGGAGGATGTGGAGGCATTTGTAAAGGAATGGATTGACCATACCTTCAGCGGGGGGATAGGAGAGCAGGTGTCAGCTCTTCTGAATGATTTCTCCCAGCTCACCAATGTGCGGAAGGTGGAAAATATGGATTACGAAGCCTTTTCCCAGACGGCTTACGGCGATGAGGCGGCAGTAAGGATCCACCGGTATGAGGAGATGTTTGCCCGGGGGAATGCATTGTATGAGGGGCTTCCGGCCGGGGAAAAGGACGCATTTTTCCAAATGGTACTGATGCGTATCCATGCGGCATACTTTACGAACCTTGCTTTTTATTATGGGGACAGAAGCACTCTGATGTATGAACGGGGGAATCTTCAGGCAGCGGCTCTTTATACGGCAAAATCCCGGGAGGCGGAGGATGCCAGAAGAAGGCTGCTCCATTATTACAACCGGGAAATGTGCGGCGGCAAATGGAACGGTATTTTGAATCCTGAGGGCTTTCCGCCTCCCCGGGCTGCCATGATGCCGGTGTGTACGCCTCCGCTTGAAGTCCGGGGGTGTCCGTCTATGAGGGTGGATGTATGGAATGAAGAAAAAGAACTTTGTTTTGCAATGCCGGGCGAGAAGTGGATTGAGATCGGGAACAGAGGGGCAGGGGAATTTGAGGTGAGGCTGCAGGGGCCTGATTGGCTGCAGGTTTCTGAAAAGCAGGCGGTGATACGCACGGAAAAGAGAATCCTTGTCCGGACGGCAGATGTTTCAAAGAACCGCGTAGGGGAAATCCTGGTGGAAAATCTAAGTGACGGGGACATATGGCGGATTCCGGTGAGAATAGCAAGGCAGGAAGCGGCAGAAACAAATTGCGCTGTTGAGGAGGACGGCCTGGTAGTACTGGAGGCGGAGGGTACGGGCATTGATTTGCAAAAGCTGCAGTCCGCAGGTTTTCAAAGAATCTCAAGGCTTGGACGGCTGCAGGGGAATTTGGTGGAAGCCAGTGTGCAGAGAGAACCCAAGGAATGGAAAGAAGAAGGGGTAAAGCCGCTGTGTTATGAATTTGTAACAATTGGAAGCAGCGAGGCTTTGCTGGAAATTCATCGTTTTCCGTCCCTTAATTCCGTAGGAAGGATACGGGTTGGCATATCTTTGGACGGTGGGGATATGCAGATAGCAGAATCGGATTCCAATGATGAGTGGCGGGGCTGCTGGAAGAAAAATGTACTTAACAATGTGGACCGTCTATATCTGAATCTGTCTGTGGATGCACCGGGCAGGCATTGTCTGTGTGTGTGGGCCCTTGACCGGTATTTTGCCTTCTCCCGCATGATAATTTACACAAAGCCCCGTAAAGAGAACAGTCTGGCAGGGATCCGGGGAAATCAGGCTCTGCCCATGGAGTGGGAAATATCCCGATGGTGTGATGATTTTTATGGAACATGTATCCTTTCCCCCAGGCCGGTATTTTACGCCGACTACAAAAACAACGCGGACAGCATTGTACTGACCTGCCGGCCAGTACGGGAGTCTCATTATGGAAAGAAGGTGGAACCGGGCTGGTATCTGGAACAGGGAAAGGCGGTATTTGCAGAAGAGGATGGGGCGATAAGGATTGATGCGGCATCCGCCCTGGCTCAGAGCAGCTTTGCATGGACATGCCCGAAGCGGGGGCTTTGGCAGCACTGCGCCGGAGAATCCTTTGGGAGAAGCGGCCTTGCCATGTATATACGAACCCGGGAGAAAAACTGGCAGGAACAGGAAGCTTCCAGCCTGAATTATTGTATTGACTGCAGGGGCGGAGAGTATACTCTGTGGATGTTGTCCAAGTTCAATGTACGGGAAGAAGGATTTTATGCGGTCGGTGTGGACGGGGAGGCCATCCCCGGGGAGCTTCTGTACGGAAAAGGCGGCCTGTGGCGGTACGAGGCGGAACAGGTCTACTGCTGGGTTCCGGTTACGAAACTGAGCCTTACGGCGGGGACACATTTGCTTCAAGTGTATGCCATGGCTTGTGGTATGCGGTATGACAGATTTTATCTGACCAGGGGGAAGGAGTATCCGCCTATGGACGGGGACTGGCTTTGAAGACGCTTTGGCGCGGCATAAATCAAAGACCGGAATGATGGAGACTTGTGATTAAATAAGAGTGGAGAGACTGCAGATATGGAGAAAAAGTTACTGTACGGATTTGGAGATTCGCTGGTGGACGGGCATTGTGTGCATTGCGGGATGCTGGATGCGCTGGCGGAGAAATATGGAATGGTTTACCGCAAATATGCCATAAACGGAGCGGCGGTCATACCCTGTAAGGAGGATTCCTGTGAGGCTGGCCTTTCGGCAGGCATCCCGGTTCCCGATGTGGCGGCGCAGATCGAGGCCGCCTCAGGGGAGGTGCCGGATTTTTTATATCTGTGTCCACAAAATGCCTACCAGGGATATGGCCGTCCAGGAGATTCTGCACAGAGCTGCAAGGGAGGTCTGTGAAAAGTGGAGTATTCCCTGTGTGGACATATTCCGGAAAGGCCAGATCAATACCTGTGTGGACGGAATGCGCCAAAAATATTCCTATGATACGGCGCAGAGTCTGACGGACGGCAATGGCACGCATTTAAACCCTGCCGGATATGAAAAATGGTATCTGCCGATGATTGAGGAGGCCATGGGGGAAGGATTGAGGATTTACTTCCCGCCCGGCTTTTCTGGCGCATGAAATGAGGTGATAGTTCCTAACGTTGGCGAGGCCCGTGCAGAGGAAATATGCCGCTAAAGCGAAAGACGGGCAGGGAAAATCTTCCCTGCCCGATAGTTGTTTTAATGCTGAATATTCGCGTCCTCTTCCGCCCTCTTTTTCAGGAAAATGGGTTCCATATACTTCTTGAAAACAGGCATCAGCTCGTGGTCAAAGTTCTCTCTTACGGTGGTTTCCCTGTTGATCATCAGCGTGCTTTCCCGATCCGGCGTGCAGGCAGGCCAGCTTGGAACCTCCGGGTTTTCGGGATTGCCGTTTTTGGCAAAGGCCATCACCGAGTCAAAGATCAGCTTTTCTATGTGCTCTGAGATGTCGTCGCCCTGGGTATAGGGGGCAAACTCTATGTTGTGGAAGAAATACGGGATGTCTGCGCAGTGCCAGGGAGTCCTTCCCTCGTCCACGGCCAGATCCAGATTAAAATAGTAGGACCAGGTCTTGTCGTTTAAGGCGCTCCGCTTCTTAAGGTATGCGATCTCGGGATCACGGAAAATAAAATCCAGAAGCATAAGGTCTGCCGGGTTTCTCTCAGGATAGGCCTTTTGGAACAGGCTGACAAGCTGCTCTGCCACTTCTTTGCCAAAGGCATCTTCCACCACCTTGCAGCCCTCTTCCACGGTCATATGATTGCGGTCATAGGGGCAGGGAACAAAGGAGGTGAATTCTCCGAACACGCTTCCCACCATCAGGGGAATATGGGCGGTTTCCGGACGGAAGCCGCATACCAGGGGATCGCCCAGATAAAAAGCGTTGGGATGGGGCGTGTTGCCCACATATTCTCCCGCAGCAGCAAGGGCGGGGCTCACCTTTTTGTAGGCGTCGGCAAGCTGCTGATAGGGAACTGTCTCCAGGGCTTTTACATCGGAGATCTTAAGCTCCTCCATCAGCGCCTTTACCAGCTTTTCGCCGCTCCCATTGCTGTCTCCCAGGGTGGGGCCGATCACGCCGCTCATAACAATGCCCTTGGCAAAAAGGCCGTCCGCGGCAGGAGTCTGCAAAAGGGTAGTCACCTTGGCGCCGCCGCCGGACTGCCCAAAGATAATCACGTTTTCAGGGTCTCCTCCAAAGCGCTCAATATTATCATGGATCCACTTAAGGGCAGCCACAAGGTCGTCGGTGCCCGCGTTGCCGGAATTGGCGTATTCCTCTCCGAAATCCGACAGGTCACAGTATCCCAGGACATTGAGCCTGTGATTTACCGATACCACCACAACCTGTCCTTCTTTACACATATTTTCCCCTTCATAGGCAATGTGCTCGATGGCGGAGCCTGCAAAAAAGCCGCCCCCGTGGAGCCATACCATGACAGGGCGCTTCTTTCCGTCAAGACCCGGCGTCCAGATATTCAGATTCTGGCAGTCCTCATTCATCACCCAATAGCGGTGGGGAACCAGAAGTTCTCCGTTTGGCCTATCCATATCCATAAGAGGACAGACATAGCCAAAGCTTGTAGTCTCCTTCACCCCTTCCCAGGCATCAACTGGCTCAGGCGCATGGAACCGTCTGGCTTTTGCGTAGGGAACGCCCTTAAAGATAAACATGCCGTCGTAGAAATAGCCGCGGATGCGCCCCTTGTCAGTCTCCACGATCGCGGTTTTGTCATTGTAAATAAATTTTTTCCCCATTGAAAACCCTCCTTGGAATTAATGATGAAACGTTATATTTTTTATATAGTCAATTTTAATCTAAAGAACAGGGATTGTAAAGATTTCTGACGGGTCAAAATTCAGGAGTTTTTTATTTGCATTTCAGGTGAAAGAAAGGCATAATGATATGCAATACAGAAATTGTTGAGAGCTGCAAAGAAGGCGGGAGGTCAGGATGATGTTTGAAGTGATTTATAAAGAAGCATTTCCCTTTTGGGAAAAAATTTCAGACAGAGACAGACAGTACATCTGTCAGAATTCTTCTTATGTGAAATATCCGAAAGGGAGGAATATCCATGACGGCAGCGAGTGTTCCGGAGTGATTCTCGTCTGTTCGGGGAGCCTTCGGCTTTATATCATGTCAGAGCAGGGGAAGGATATTACGCTTTACCGTCTGCACAAAGGGGACTTGTGTATGCTTTCCGCCTCCTGTGTGCTGGATGCCGTGACTTTTGATGTGTTTGTGGATGCGGAGGAGGAGAGCGGGTGCTGTGTGGTCGGCGGGCCTGCCTTTGCGGCGGTTTCTCAGCGGAATCCTGATATTAAGATATTTGCGCTGGAAACGGCGGTCAGCCGCTTTTCGGATGTCATGTGGGTGATGCAGCAAATTCTGTTTATGAGTATGGATAAGAGACTGGCGATCTTCCTTTCCGACGAAGCGGCAAGGAGCGGTTCGGATACCATTGCGCTTACTCACGAGCAGATTGCCCGGTACATGGGTTCTGCCCGTGAGGTGGTATCCAGGATGCTGAAATATTTTGCCGGCGAAGGGATTGTAGAGGTTTCGAGAGGCGGCGTCACCATCCTGGATAAGAAGCGTCTGCGCAAATTGGCGTGTACATCTGGCGGGAATGAATTTTCAAACACGCTCTAGCATGGCAAGGATTTCGGTTTTGGGCCTTGCGCCCACCGAGCGGTTTATGACGGCTCCGTTCTTGATCACAGCCAGCGTGGGGATGCTTAAGACCTTGAACTGCTGTGCCAGCTCCGGCTCTTTGTCTACGTTGATTTTGCCGATTAAGTATTGAGGATTTTCCGCTGCGATTTCCTCCACGATGGGGGATACCATGCGGCAGGGGCCGCACCAGTCAGCGTAAAAATCTAAAAGTACGGCTTTGCTGCTGTTTTTAACGGAATCGAAGTTTTGTTTGTTTACATCAAGTACGGACATAATAGTTACCTTCCTTTTTTCATTTTTGTGTTGCTTTTTACAAAGTATACAGGGGAAATTTTTTTTATTCGGTGATGAAGTCACAAATCACAGAATGTTTTCTATCCGCGGGCGATGAGTCAGGCGGATGCTGGGGAGGTCCCCCCTTTTTTGGAAATTTTGGATTGAAACGGGAGGATAGATGGCTTATGATAACAATGATGCTGATACATCTCTTAGCGCCGGATTACAAACATCCCGGGAATATAGGTTGAAAATAAGCCTGATGGTTTATTTTCAACCAGCAATTTGTGCTGTCGCACAAAGTTCCCTCAGATTTGAGGGCCGCCTGACGGCGGCAGCATGGAGGATAATATGAATTCTTTGTTCTCATTTTTGCACTACATCGGAATAGACGACATTTTTGGGTTTTTGTCCCTGATTGGCCTGGCCAGTTTTCTGGTCAGGCGGTTTGTGCTGCATAAATCGCCTGTGCCCTCCGGCACTTTTGGAAAGGTATCTCCGGAACTTTTGCAGGAATGCGTCGCCCTTCTTCAAAAAAGAGAGGACGCGGATTATGAGGAATATGTGGCTCCCCCACAGCTTTTAGACCGGCTGAGAACAAATCCCGGCAATATAGATTATCTGAAGGAGCTTTTGTGCGACATCTGCGCCCATGTGGGGATCGACGGAGATTTCATTAAACTGGTTCTGGAGGACGAGCCGCTTCCCGACCGGGCGGGGGAAATTTCCACGGATCTGGCGTTTACCACGATTCGTCTGGACTTAAAGCCTCACCACACGGTGGATGCGGTGGTTGCAGTGCTGGCCCATGAAACCATGCACCTTCACCTGTATTATGAGGGAATCCGTTATAATGATACCTGGAAAAACGAGATCCTCACGGACACGGCGGCGGTCTACTGTGGTTTCGGGGAATATATTTACAGGGGATATGCGGTGATGCAGGGGGAATTTGCCCTTTCCTATCAGAAGGTGGGATATATCCGGCAGGAGGATGTGAGGTATATTCAGGAACTGATGCACAGGGACAGGCAATGACAGAAAGCACGATAGAAAGTGTGCGGCAGGGCGCGCAGAGTGGAGGACATTGACAGGGTTTCCGGCAAAAGAAGCAGGGCTGCCGCAGAAAGGGAGGAAAAATGGACGCGAAAACATATGGGATTGACGTAAAAAGGGGGGTGGTAAACAGAGGAAACTTATACCGCATTTCCCGGGCAATGAAAGAGGCGATGGAGGGGCAGCCGATTACGGTGGGGTTTCTGGGAGGCTCTATCACCCAGGGATGCCTTTCCTCCACGCCCGAAACCTGCTATGCCTATCTGGTTTACAGGTGGTGGTGTGAGCGTTTTCCCGGCTCTGAGGTGACCTATCTCAATGCAGGGATCGGGGGGACTTCTTCCCAGTTTGGCGTGGCAAGGGTGGCGGAGGATCTGCTTTCCCATAATCCGGATGTGGTCATTGTGGAATTCAGCGTCAATGATGAGGACAACGCCCATTTCCTGGAGACCTACGAGGGCCTGATCCGAAAAATTTATGGAAGCAAAACACGCCCCGGGGTGCTGATCGTAAACAGTGTGAAATATGATGACGGTGTGAATGCCCAGGCCCGGCATGTGGAGGTGGGACGGGCCTATCAGATTCCCTGTGTGAGCATGAAGCCTACCCTGTATGAAAGGATGAGGGAGGGGGCTTTTACGAGCCGCAGAATTACGGAGGATGATCTTCACCCCAATGATTTGGGCCACAGCCTGATGGCGGAGGTGATCACAGACTTTCTGGAGGAAATCCGCCGGGACATCCTAGCCGGTAAGGCTGTTCCCGAGGCAGCAGATATTGACATCGGAAGGATCGCGCCGCTCTCGGAAAATGCATATGAAAATTCCCTGTGCTTCCGGAACGGAAACTGTCGGGAAATCCTGCGGGAAAACAAAGGATTTACCCCGGATCAAAGGCCCCAAAAGGACATCCGGGAGATTTTCCGGCATGGCTGGACGGCGGAGGAAAAAGGGGCCCGGATGGTTTTTGAGGTGGAGGGAACCTGCATCGGCCTGCAGTACCGCAAATCCGTGGAAGGGCCTGCGCCTGTGGCAAGGGCTGTGATCGACGGCAGGCAGGAGAGCGCCGTTATTCTGGACGGAAATTTTGAACAGACCTGGGGGGACTGCCTTTATCTGGAAACTCTGGCGGAGCATCTTCCCTATGGAAAGCATACGGTGGAAATCGAATTGATCAAGGCAGCGGAGGGAAATAAAGTCCCCTTTTATCTTGTGTCCCTGATCGCCTCCGGAGCAGCGCAGGGGCTCAGGGAGATACCGGTGGGGGAAATTCCCGAACTGAAGGTACACGGAAGAACCACACCCTGCCGGGAGCCGCTGATCCTGTTCTGGACGGCAAGCGGATTTGAATGCAACCTTTCGGGGACGGAGCTTTCGGTTTTGGTGGAGGTGACCTACGATACCTTTGAGCCATGGTTTAGCTACACTGTAAACGGGGATTGGGTTGGCAGACAGATGCTGACACGGGGAAAGTATTGGGTGCCTCTTTTCAGGGGGATGAGCGGGGACAAAATAAAGAATGTGCGCTTTTTCAAGGATCTGCAGGCCATGAGCGACGACGGGGCGTCCTATATCCGCATCCATGCCCTGCGCTGCGACGGCCGCTTCTATCCGGTTAAGGAAAAGTCCATGAAGCTGGAGTTTATCGGGGACAGCATTACCTCGGGGGAAGGGCTGTTCGGGGCAAAGCAGGAGGAGGACTGGATTCCCATGTTTTTTTCCGCGCTGAAAAGCTACGCCTATCTCACCGCGCAGAAACTGGATGCCGAATACCGCGTCTTTTCCCAGAGCGGGTGGGGGATATGCAGCGGATGGGACAACAACGTGAACAACGCCATCCCCAGACACTACCGGCAGATTTGCAGCCTGATGCCGGGCAGCAGAAACGAAAGCTATGGCGGCAGCCAGCCTCATGATTTTGGCACATGGCAGCCGGATTTCGTGATTGTCAATCTGGGAACCAACGATGCCAGCGCCTTTGAGCAGCCGGCATGGGTGGACGGGGAAACGGGAACTTCCCATAAAATGCATAAAAATCCGGACGGCTCCTATAATAAAGAAGATATAGGAAAGCTTCAAAAGGCGGTGAGGGATTTCCTGTATACCCTGCGGGAATGTAACCCGGGGGCAGGAATTATCTGGTGCTATGGGATGCTGGGCGCGCCCCTTCAGTTAGAAATCTGCGAGTCGATTTCTCAGTATGCAGCAGAGACAGACGATCATAGGGTTTCCTATTTGCAGTTACCTGCTGCCAATGACAGAACCATCGGGGCAAGGGAGCATCCCGGCTTTCTGTGCCATAGGCAGACGGCGGAGATACTTGCGCAGTGCATTGAGCAGTTAAGGGACGGAAAGTAAACTTACAGACTACTGAGTGGAGGCAGTACCGCAGGCACAGCCTGCGGTATGCAGGAGGATAAAAATGAGAATAGGAATGGGATATGACGTACACAAATTAACACAGGGACGAAAGCTGATCATGGGCGGGGTGGAGATCCCCTATGAAAAAGGACTTTTGGGTCACTCGGACGCGGACGTTCTTCTGCATGCCATTATGGATGCCCTTCTGGGGGCGGCGGCCCTTGGGGATATCGGAAAGCATTTCCCGGACACGGATCCGGCTTATAAGGGGATTTCATCCGTGAAGCTTTTGGAGCATGTGGGGGCTTTGCTGGAAGAAAATCTTTTTCTGATCGAAAATATCGACGCAACCATCATCGCCCAGGCGCCCAAAATGCGCCCTCATATCGACGCCATGAGAGAGAACATTGCGCAGGCTCTTGGGATTACCGCAGAGCAGGTAAATGTAAAGGCTACCACCGAGGAGGGGCTTGGCTTTACCGGGACGGGAGAGGGGATTTCCGCCCAGGCAGTCTGCCTGCTCACAAGCCCGGTAAGCCTTGGGAGCGAGGATGTGACGACCCGGGGGTGCGGCGGATGTGAGGGGTGCCCTGTGAGTGAACAGTACTAGCTGTTAAGGGGATGGGGTTAAAATAAAAACGCTGAAAAGAAATATGCGGCACAAATGGAAAATGCAAAAAAAGGAGTGACAGATTATGAGAAAGGCAGTTTTATTATTTTTATCGGTAATGATGGTCTCTGTTTTGTCCGGCTGCGGCGGGCAGAAGGATTCCCAGGCGGAGCAGGGCGGCGGGGAATCCCGATATGCAGAGGCTTTGGATGTGCTTAACGAGGTGATAAAGGTCTACGGCGAGGACGAGTTGTTTTCCATGTATGGCGGCGACCAGGAAAATGCGGTGATGGATGGGCCGGGAAAGTTTGACATCACCAAAACGGAGGAACTGGAAAGCGTATATGGGCTTGCGGCGGATCAGAGCTCCAATATTGAAGATGCCGCGACCATGGTTCATTTAATGAATGCCAACACCTTTACAGGAGCTGTTTACCGCCTAAAGGAAGGTGTGGATATGGATGATTTTGCGGATGCATTAAAGTCCTGCATTCTGGCAAGGCAGTGGATCTGCGGTCAGCCTGATACGCTGGTGCTCATCAATGTGGATGGCAGGTATATCATAACCGCTTTTGGGGAGGCTGGGATAATAGAGAATTTCAAAACGAATGCATTGTCTGCGCTCAGTGGCGCCCAGGTGATCACAGAAGCGCCTGTCGCGTGAGGCCCTTATGCTGTTTTCAAGTATTTCTTTTTTGTACTATTTTCTGCCTCTGACAGTCGGATTGTATTTTGCGGCTCCGGGGAGATTTAAAAATACGGTTCTCCTTCTTGCAAGCCTGGTGTTTTACGGGTGGGGAGAACCGAAGTATGTGTTACTGATGGGACTTTCCGTTTTGCTGGGGTATGGATTTGGGCTGCTGGTGGAAAAATACAGGCAAAAAAGTGCGGGAAGGATACTCTGCGTGGCTTCCGTGGGGGTAAGCCTTTCTTTTTTGCTGTACTTTAAATATGCGGATTTTTTTATTGAGAATTTTAATGCGGTGACAGGGATGGGGGTTTTGCCTCTTCGTCTGGCCCTGCCCATTGGCATCAGCTTTTATACGTTCCAGATCGTCAGCTATACGGTGGATGTGTACCGCGGGGAGGCGGCTCAGAAAAATCCGGTTCATTTGGCGGTTTATATCGCCATGTTTCCCCAACTGATCGCGGGGCCGATCGTGCGCTATCACGATATTGCGGGGCAGTTGGAGGCGAGAGCCCATTCCTTAAGCGGAGCCGCCAGTGGGATACGCCGGTTTGTAATCGGTCTGGCAAAGAAGATTCTGATTGCCAATCAATTGGGAGAACTGTGCGGCGTATTCCGTACCTCAGGGGAAAAGTCGGTGCTGTTTTACTGGATGTATGCCGTTTCCTTTGCCCTGCATATTTATTTTGACTTTTCAGGGTACAGTGATATGGCCATCGGGCTGGGCAGAATGTTTGGGTTCTGCTTTCCGGAAAATTTTAATTACCCGTATATTTCCGCCAGCATTACGGAGTTTTGGCGCAGGTGGCACATTTCCCTGGGAAGCTGGTTTCGGGATTATGTTTACATCCCCATGGGAGGGAACCGTAAAGGGATCGGAAGGCAGCTTATCAATATTTCGGTGGTGTGGATGCTCACCGGCTTCTGGCATGGGGCGGCATGGAATTTTCTTTTGTGGGGGCTGCTTTTCGCAGCTCTATTGACGCTGGAAAAGCTGTGGCTGCTGAAAAAACTGGAAAAGAGCCGTTTTTTTTCTCATATTTATACCTTATTTTTTGTTGTGATAAGCTTTGTGATCTTCAATGCAGAGAATCTGGAGCAGGCATTTTCTGATATTGCAGGTCTTTTCGGGGCAGGGGGGATTCCTCTTGCCTGCGCCGAAGCGGTATATTATCTGAAAAGCTTCGGGCTCATCATCCTGGCAGGAGGAATCGGTGCGACGCCGGCGCTCAGAGGCCTGATAAGTAAAATTTCCGGGAATACGGCAGGCAGCAGGGGGCTGAATCTGATTGAGCCTGCAGTGCTTGCCCTGCTGTTTGTAGTCATGACGGCCTATCTGGCGGACGGGTCTTTTAACCCGTTTTTGTATTTTCGGTTTTGAACGTGTCTGAAATTGCTCTTGCCGGACGGATAACTTTCCTGGCGGGAGTTATACGCTAAATAAGGGAGGCTTGTCTTATGAGCGTGAAAAAGAAAGATTTTGTACTGTGCTTGGTGTTCGGGTTTTTACTTGCCGGAGGCTTTTTGCTGTGCCTGTTTTTGCCGAAAGCTAAGTATTCGGAAAGCGAGCGGCGGATGCTTTCGCCAAGGCCAAAGTTTTCGGTACAGGGAGTGTGGAGCGGCAGGTTCATGTCTGATTTTGAAAGTTATGCGGTGGATACTTTTCCTTTCCGGGATTTTTTGCGCGGTATCAAGGCAGTGACGGCACTTCATGTTTTTTTACGGCAGGACAATAACGGAATTTACGCGCAGGAGGGCTTTTTAGCGTCCATGGAATATCCTATGAACGAAGCCTCCCTTTCGCAAGCGGCCCGGCGGTTTGGCTATATCCGTGAAAAATATCTGACAGACGAAAACCGGATTTATCTCAGCGTGATTCCGGACAAAAACTGTTTCCTGGCAGAAAAGAGCGGGCACTTATCCATGGACTACAGGGATTTTGAAAAGAAAATGGCTGACCTGGCGGAGTTCGCAGAATACATTTCCATATCCGATTTGCTGGAGCGGGATGATTATTACAAAACAGATACCCATTGGCGGCAGGAAAAAATTACGGATGTGGCAAAGCGTCTGGCGCTTGCAATGGGAACCGGGCTTTCGGAGGATTATGAGCTCTGCGAGATGGAACAGGATTTTTACGGCGTATATTACGGGCAGGCGGCATTGCCCTTTGCGCCGGAGAGGCTTAAGTTTCTGACAGGGGAGGCGATCCGGGGCTGTCAGGTATATGACTGGCAGAACCAAAAGGAGATTCCGGTTTACAATACTTCCGTTTTTGATGAATCGGGAAGCGACGGGAAAAAGGCGGCAGCAAGAGATCCTTATGAATTGTTCCTTTCCGGTCCGCTTTCCCTTATTACGATCAAGAACCCAAATGCCCGGACAGACAAACGGCTTGTGATGTTCCGGGACTCCTTCGGGTCAAGCATTGCGCCTCTGCTAATCAGCGGATATGCACAGGTCGATTTGGTGGATATCCGTTATATCCATCCTGACCATTTGGGGCAGTTCATTGATTTTGAGGGATGCGATGTACTCTTTTTGTACAGCAGTCTTGTGCTGAATCATAGTGATACGCTTAAGTAGTGGGAGAATCCTCATCACGGTTGCCTGTTTCTGTTTCCGCTTGTACTGGCGCGCCAGACGCTCCGCTAGTGAATTATCCGCCGGGACATTTTTGTCATGCAGAAACAGCAGCTCGCTTTCCTTATATTTCACAAGCCTTAGATACAGGTTGCAGCCCTCCCTGTAATAATCATTAGGCGGCTCATCCTCATATTCTTTCCCGGCCTTTTCTAAAATCTTATCATATCTTTCCTCAAATTCTTCCACTATCCCCCTTTCTCCTTCCTTCCCTCCAAGTCCATTTTTGTAATGGATCATTTCCCTCAAAAGCCCGTGCATTTCCTTATTCCATTTCCGCTCCGGTTCGTTTTCCTCACTTCCGGTCAGATAACGCAGATTGTGCTGCATGCATTCCTGGTGCCTCATGCCGTATCTGTAAAAGGTAGTGTCATGGTCATGGACCAGGGTCCCCACATAGTTTTCCAGCGCAGTGCCGCAGATCCCTTTATGCCCTTTCGCATCCCGCGCCATAAACAGGTAAGCATCTGCGCTTGGCGATGCTATGATAAGCACTTGTTTTGATTCTCCATTTACATTGGCATTTGTAAAATCTGTATTCACCGCAGGGGACTCCATGATCCTGCGGATGATTTCCCCTCTTTCCTTCTCCGATTTTAAAGAGAATTCCCGGCATAACCCATTGATCAATGCTTCGGACAGGTTAAGCCTCCCTCCCGTCGCCTCATAAAGCACTGTCTTTATTTTTCCAACTGACATATTCCCTTCATTTGCTAAAAGGAATGCAAATGCTTTCACAGAGCTGTCATAGCTGATGTCCGTAGAAAAGCTCTCAGGAAACTCAGCATGGGCCCGGCTCCCTGTTTTTCTGTTCCTGAACACTGTTGCTTCATATTCGATAACCTCAATCCCTAGTTTAAGGACGATCTTCTGTCTCTTTACTGTTTCACCTGCAGTATAATAATCGGGGTCATTTACAAACTCCTCCGGGTCGGGGAGACGGTGTTTTTCCGTGGCTTTCATCTGGGTAAGCCGGTGCCCCTCATGTCCCTTCTGGCCTCCCCGCTTACGCCCCGTTTCTGTCCTTGTGTTAGGGATCTTTTTCCTCTCCGGCCCCTGGCTGGATGAGGGCAGGGAAGAATTCCCAAAGTCTTTATTCACTTGTGCCGTGAGCTTTTTCACAAGGCCCTCCAGGTCCTGGGTCTGTCCGCTTAATTCATAGTACTTCCTGCGCCACTGCCCCGCACTCTCTAATGCATCATCACGCTGCTTTTCTGCCTTAATGGCACGTTTTTCCAGTCTTTTGATTTCTTTATCTTTGCTTTGAATGGCTGCCTGGGCTTCTTTTTCCACGTCCTCATATACTGAAAACCAATGGTTTCTGTTATCAATGACCTGCGCATGGGCTTTGGACAGTTCAGTTTCAAGTTTGGAGATTTTTCTGTCTTTTCCACGTATGATGGATTCATATTCCTTGCGGAGCGTGGCATAAGCGTTTCCTGACTTGAAGCTGGCAAGCTGTTTTTTTAATGCTTTATTCTGTAGTTCTAAATACCATAACCGTTCAGAGAGGCCATTCATTCGTAATTCCTCCGGGGGAAAAGATCCGTTTAATGATCCTGCGGGTTTTCTGCCTGTTTCTTTAACGCATCGAGTTCAAGTTCAAGCCTGACAATCTCTTTCTTTAATTCTGAAACCTTCATCCCTTTAAGCCGGGCAAGGATTTTCTCTTGGGGGGATTCTTCTTCAGGTTTCTGGTAGGGGCTGTTTTTTCTGCACCGCCCGTCGGTTGGACGGATTTCACCTGTTTGGGGATCGACACGTCCGATCAGTTTACGTTTGCATCTGGGCATTTTAGTTTCTTTATCCCAATAGGATATGGATTCATAAGCATAGGTAATTCCGGACCGCTTATCCGTGTGTTTTACAATGGAAGCCATTTGGTAAATCTCCTTTCAAATAGATATGAATATATTATATCGCATATCTATCACAAAAGCAAGGAAAAAGTGCTAAAAATACTGAAAAAGTCAATAATTTTAACACTCCATAATTGAAAGTTTTTAGATATGCATCACTTTAATGAATTGGCTGGGCGCTGAATTGTAACCGAACAATTGCTTGCCGCGTCCAAGGAAATAGGCTACAATGAAAAGTGCTAAATAGTGCGTGCAAGATATGCAGACTTGATTCAACACCTGCAGGGATTAATGCACATGGGAGGACGGAAGATGCCCACATTAGAATGGATCGGAAAAGAAAAAGTAATAAACCATCACATAGATGTACCCTATCGTGTATTGAATCGTGTGTACAGCTATGATTTGAATGGTCGGCATAGTGAAGATAATGGAAGCGAGAATAAAATTATTCATGGAGACAATTTGGAAGCCTTGAAATCCTTGTTACCGGAGTATGCGGGAAAGATTAAGTGTATTTATATTGATCCACCGTATAATACAGGAAATGAAGGATGGGTTTATAACGATAATGTCAATGATCCCAAAATAAAAAAATGGTTGGGGGAAGTTGTAGGAAAAGAGGGGGAAGATTTATCTCGCCATGATAAGTGGCTCTGTATGATGTACCCGAGGCTGCGGTTACTTCATAAATTATTGGCTGAGGATGGAGTTATTTTCATTAGCATAGACAATAACGAAATGTTTAATCTGAAATTATTGTGTGATGAGATTTTTGGATCAAACTATTTTGTCAATAGCATTTCGTGGCAAAGAACATATTCTATGAGAAATGATTCCAAAGGGATTCCTTCAGAAGTAGAATATATCTTGGTATATAGCAAAAGGGCAGACTGGAATCCTAAGAAATTGCCAAGGACGGAGGAGCTGGATTCAAAATACAAAAATCCAGATAATGACGAAAAAGGTGCATGGCAAAATACTTCTGCCTTTGCACCAGGCGGCGCAAGCCATCAAGGAATGGTTTATGCAATTCAGCATCCTTTTACGGGTAAGATGTTGTATCCCACCATGGATGCACATTGGCGATATTCTCAGGAAGCTATGTTGGAATATATGAATGGATGGACATCTTATTGTCTTGTTGATTTACAAGATGATGATGAGCGCGCTAAGGTATGTGGTTTGGAAGCTTCAGCGGTTAGGAAGGGTGTACAGGCAATTGTTTTGGAAAAACCACTGAAAGTCGCGCAATTGGAGGCGAAAGAAGTATATGAAAGAGGAAACTGGCCGAGATTCTATTTTACCGGAGGTGGAAAAGGTGGGATTCGACGAAAAACATATTTGGACAAAGTTGGGGGAATGCCCGCCACGAATTTATGGCAGTTCTCAGATGTAGGTCACACGGATGAGGCAGCAAAAACTTTGCGTGCGATTTTTAATGGCAGGGCGGCATTTGACACACCGAAACCATACCGGCTGGTAGAACGTATTCTGCAGATTGCCGCAGATGAAGACAGCATCATCCTGGATTCCTTTGCAGGGTCCGGCACCACGGCTCATGCAGTCCTAAATATGAACAAAGCAGATGGCGGTAACCGTAAATTTATTCTGATTGAGATGGAAGATTATGCGGACAGCATTACCGCAGAACGTGTAAAAAGGGTGATCCATGGATACGGAGACGGGAAAAGCGCTGTGGAAGGAACGGGCGGAGATTTTTGCTTTTATGAATTGGGTGAGCGGCTGATGCTTGACAATGGCGCTCTCAATCCTGACATGGATATGCAAAATATCAGAAATTACATATGGTATACAGAAACGAAGAAATTCCTGCCAGATATGGAGCAGGATGATAATCAATATTTTTTGGCAGCAGACGGAGATATGGCTTATTACTTTTATTATGAGAAAGATGCGGTTACAACCCTGGACAGAACTTTTTTGAGAACGATTAAGACAAAGGCAGAAAGCTATATTATTTATGCAGACCAGTGTGCAGTTTCAGACAAAGAATTGCAGAAGCATAATATCACGTTTAAGAAGATACCGAGGGATATCGTCAGCGTGTAAGTGTGTTTTGGGCGAAAATACTTGGAGGTGCTGAATGGAACTGAAAACTTACCAGAAGAAGGTGATGGGAGATTTGGAGCGGTTTTTAACCTTGCTGACAGAAAAGCAAAATATAAAGCTGGCTTATAGCACCTTATGGGAAGAAAAGGGGGTAGAAGTCAGCATGTCAGAGACTCCCGGTACTATTCCATATTATAAAACGACGCTTCCAGGTGTTCCACAGGTATGTATCAAGGTACCCACGGGCGGCGGCAAGACATTTCTGGCGGCGAATGCTATCAAGCCTATTTTTGATTCCATGCCGGGGCATCACCCCAAAGCGGTTGTCTGGCTTGTGCCGTCGGATGCCATACTGAATCAGACTATAAACACATTGCAGGACAGCAATCATTTTTATAGACAGAAAATAAATACGGACTTTTTCGGTGCAGTGGAAGTATATACGAAAGAGCAGCTTATGAATGGACAGAAATTTAATCCGACGGAGGTAATGGAGCAACTGTCTGTTTTCGTGTTGAGTTACGATTCATTTCGGACAAGTAAAAAAGAGGGACGAAAAGCTTATCAGGAAAATGGCAATTTAGTTTCTTTCAGCAAATACCATGCAAATAAAGCAGATTTGCTGGAGGGGACGGACGAAACAGCATTGATTCAGGTGATCCGCCAGCTGAATCCGGTTGTGATTGTAGACGAAAGTCACCATGCCACATCTATGCTGAGTATTGAGATGCTCCGAAATTTTAATCCGTCCTTTGTGCTGGATCTGACGGCGACACCGAAACGGGGCAGTAATATTATATCCTTTGTGGATGCAAGACAACTGAAAAAAGAAGAGATGGTCAAGTTGCCTGTTATTGTATACAATCGAAAAAGCCAGGGGGATGTACTTCTGACAGCTATCAACCTGCGGAAACGGCTGGAGAACGAGGCGAAGCGGTTGGAAGATATGGGCGGCAAGTATATCCGTCCCATTGTGTTGTTCCAGGCCGAGACGAACATGAATGAGAATAGCACTACCTATGAGAAAATAAAAAGAGAATTAGTAGAGATGGGAATTCCGGAAGAAGAAATCGCAATCAAGACTGCGGATAAGGACGATATAAGGAATCAGGATCTGATGTCGAGAACGTGTCCTATCCGCTATATTGTGACAGTGAATGCGTTGAAGGAAGGATGGGACTGTCCGTTTGCCTATATTTTGGCTACCATAGCAAATCGAAGTTCCGTCGTTGATGTGGAGCAGATCATAGGAAGGATCCTTCGGCAGCCCAATACAAAGAAAAGCGAGAGCACAGTTTTGAATTTGTCCTATGTCATCACTTCATCAGTGGATTTCTTTGTTACATGCAATAAGGTGGTGGATGGGTTGAAGGTCGCCGGATTCAGCGATAAGGATTATCGGGCAGAAGATTCCTTTATAACAGAGGAAACATCGGAAGTTCCACAGATAAAGCAGGAGCAGATAAGATTTTCTATAGATGGGACGCAAATTGAGCCAGAATATGACAAGAAATCGGAACGGACAGCAACTTTGGCAGAGGGATCTCTTCTTTATACGGATGTATTAAAGGATCAGATTACCCGCGCACTGTGTGAGGATACAGTTTTTGAAGCAGGCAGTAAAGAGTCTGATTCCAGAATTTTTTCCGGGGTGGATGATATTCTCCAGACAGCTGAAAAAGAGGATAGAGCCTGTTGGGAGGATATTGCCGCAAATGAAAAGGATTCCGTGGAGGGTGTTCCACCAGAGGTGAGAGATACTATGAAAACATATCCGATCAGGACAGAATTCAGGGATGAGGCACTTGTTCTTAGGTTGCCCCAGTTTGCGTTACCTGACGCGCCGAGTTTGTTCAGTACGGGAGAATATTGTCTGTTGCAGAAAGAGGATCTGTATGTCGGGTTCACACTCTTAGACAAAGACACGAAGATTGATTTCTCTATGCTGGATGTGGAGATGGCTCGGGTGGACATAGAAGAGGGATATTCTATGGAGGAAGACGGGAATGTTAGTCCCAAGGCATGGCAGCTGCAGGGGTTTGACAGCGCCTATATGAAGGAGTGGTTTGATGCCCAACCCTCGGAGAAAAAAAGGAGAATCTGTAAAGACAAGATAATAAAACGTATTTCCAGAATCAATGCCGTGAATGACGCAGAATTGGATGAATATGTTTCCAGAATCATGCAGAATATGACGGAGGATCAACTGACGGATTTGGAGCAGTCGCATTATTTATATGCGCAGAAGATATATGATAAGGTGAAACAATTACTGAATGCCCATGCGAAGGATACATTCTATAAATGGATTGAGCAAGACATGATTTCATGCAGGCCATTATATTCTTTTCCCGCTGGTATTGTAGCTGTAAAGGTGAATGCTGTCATACCAAAGTCTCTGTATACAGCGGAGGAGGACGTGAATGGATATGAGAGCAGGGTTGCATGGGAATTATCTGCTCTGTCCAATATCAGATGGTGGCACAGGAATATATCCAGAAGAGGCTTTGCCATCAATGGAGCTGTAACGGCTTATCCTGACTTAATTGTTATGACTGAAAGTGGAAAGTTGCTTTTGGTGGAAACAAAAGGGGATCACTTAAAGAATGACGAGTCAAAGGAAAAGGCAGAAATAGGTGCAACCTGGGCGGCAAAGGCTTCTCAGCTGGGCAGGATATATAAGTATTTCATGGTATATGAGACGAAGAAGCCGGAGTATGCAGGGGCGTACTCGCATGAGAGATTCATGGAGATTGTGAGAGGGTTATGAAGTTGGATTTGCGATAGGAAATTAGTGGAGTAACTTAAGGGGAGATAATATTGATATGTATTTAAAAAGCTTTCAAATGAAAAATTTTAGGAAATATCGGGAAGAGAATAATATTGTTATGTTTGTAAATTCTGAGGGTGTTCGCGGGAAAAAGGCTACAGAGGAAAGTAAAGACAAACCTCAAATTGATGTGGCATCAGCAACAACATTAATTGTGGGGAAAAATAATGCTGGCAAAACTTCCATTATCCATGCTCTCATGAAAATAATAAAAAACAACGAAACAGAAGGTATTCAAGTAAGCGATTTTAATTTTCATTATTTGAAAGAATGCTTTGATAAATATCAGATATCTTATAAGGAAACTCAAGAAACGGGAGCTGAAATGGTAATTGAACCTCCGTTCATGGAATTTGTTGTGACAATTGCATTTGAAAAGGATAGTGATGATCTACTCACAAATTTGATTCCATTTATGCTCCTTAAAGATATTGACGAAGATAAATTGGATATAGTATTGCGATATGAGGTGACAGAAAAAGGGGAGTTTTACGATATAATGAAAACTGCCTTGATTAAAATAGATGAAAAGAGAAAAAATACTGCAAAAGATAAGGAAATTGATAGTGGAAAGGCATTTCAAATTTTGCTAAGAGAATTGGGAAAAGTACGTTTTCAGATAAAATACTATCGGATACATAAGGAAGAGGGCAAGACAGAGCAGCAATTAGAGGAGGTAAGTGACAAGTTTAAATTATCCAACGTAATGGATATAAAATATATACAGGCGAATAATGTAAAAAAAGATGTGGAACTGTCTGAGGCATTTAATAAAATTATTTCTTATAGATATGAGAAGATTGTATCAGATAAGAAGAAACAATTAGATGAAAATATAGACGCTATAAATGATAGCCTGACTGAAAGTATTAAAACACATCATTCGCAAGAAATTAATAATGCAATTGGTAAAATAGTAACCTCTGACATAATGGAAGTGGATTTGAGTTCAAATATTACCGAAGAGAAGCTGGTTAGAGGTCTGTTGAGCTATGCATATGTAGAAAAAGGGATGAATATTCCAGAAGGGCAATTTGGTCTGGGATATACACATTTAGTAAAAATAGTCGCAGAATTAATAGATTATATGGAACATTATCCTGACGATAAGCATAACAGTAAGATTAATTTAATTGCAATTGAAGAGCCGGAAGCTTTTATGCATCCTCAGATGCAGGAGCTATTTATTAAAAATATCAATGATGCCTTACAGGTTTTGGTTAGTACAAGGGATAAGAAACTGAATAGCCAGTTGTTTATTACAACGCATTCATCGCATATCTTGAACAGTAAAATTCATATGGGCAATTCGCTCAATGATATATGCTATGTATACGAGGAGAGCGGATGGGCCCATACCCAAAATCTTGATAATGATTCTGCTATGCCAGATACAGAAGATAAGAACAGCAGGGATAAAGATTTTAAATTTCTGAAAAAGCATATAAAGTATAAGGTATCGGAATTGTTTTTTGCCGATGCTGTAATTTTGGTGGAAGGTTTTGCGGAAGAAACGATTCTGCCCTTTTACCTCGAACAGGAGCCTAAACTGAATAAACGATATATATCTATATTTGGCATTAATGGTGCGCATGCGTTCCTGTACAAAAATCTTTTAGAAAGATTAAGAATTCCAGCATTGATTGTAACCGACCTTGATATAGTCCGTAAATCAAGTGATGATGAAGAAAAAAAGAAAGAGTTTGTTCAAATTATGGATTTAAAAGGCCAATCGACAACAAATAGAACGATAAAATATTTTAATGGTAATTCTGATGATTTGTCAGGATTAACCCCCTTTATTGAGAAAGACAATATTTATGTTACATATCAATGGAAAATAGGGGAATATTTTCCCACAAGTTTTGAAGAGGCGTTTATTCTTACGAATGCGGATAATGAGGTTTTAAACGATATTTTGAAGGATATTAAAAAGGGAACTTATCAGCAGATTGTGGTGAAAAATGGAATTCCCGATTATGAACAGAACAAGCAAAGATCTTATGAATGGCAAGTGAAATTATCGAATGCAAAGGGCGAATTTGCAAGTAAACTATTGTATGCATTAGTTACAGAGTCAGAAGATAGGCGGCCTAAATTACCAAAGTACATAGAACAAGGTCTGGAATGGTTGAGCAAAAAATTAGGATAGGGGAATTCATATGGGGCTGAATAATATAGATCCGGTAAAAAGGAAACAGGAAGATGAAATTGCAAAAGAACTTTTTTCGCATATAGATAAAAAGCAAAGTTTGGTATTTAATGCGGGAGCCGGAGCGGGGAAAACATATGCATTGATAGAATCCCTTTGGTATGTAATAAAGAGGTATGGGCAGATACTGGAAGAGGACAATCAACAAATTATGTGTATCACATATACAAATGTTGCAGCTAAGCATATAAAAGACCAGCTTGGGAATTCCAGGCGGGTTGTGGTGTCAACTATTCATGAAAGGTTATGGCAACTGATATCTCCTTATCAAGAGCAGCTATTGCTCATACATAAGGAAAAAGTGGAAGCAGAACTAAAAAAGGATCTCTTTACATTAGAAGAAGACATAGAGAGTGAGAAAAGTTTCAAAGTTTATAGAGAATTATCGGAGGATGACAGAAGGATATTTGATGAGAATGTATGGGAACACAGGGAAGAATTTTACCAAGGGTATGATTTAAATGCGGCATCATTTAGAAATTTTTTTGAAATATATATACCGAACTATAAGTATTTAATGAGTAATGTAGGGAATTTTAAAAGAATTGTCACTAAATTATATGCAATAAGGCAGAATAGGGAATGCCTTGTCAAGATGAATTCAAAGGAATACGGGTATAGGAAGGTTGAATACAATGCCAGATATAATCAAGACCGACTATACAGAATGAGAATAAGCCACGATACATTGCTTGAATACAGTGAAAAAATAGTGGTGCAATATCCAGGTCTTCAACAAATTATTATTGATAAATACCCATATATTTTTATTGATGAATATCAAGATACTGCTGAAGAGGTAGTAAAAATCATGGCGGTACTGGAAAAGCGGGGAAAAGAGATAGGGCATACGGCTTTTATAGGATATTATGGAGATTCTGTTCAAAGTATTTATGATTATGGGGTTGGAGAGAGAATTTTGGAAAAGCATCTGGGCCTTAAGGAAGTTTACAAGCCATTCAACCGACGGTCTTATGAGGAAATTATTACCGTAGCAAATAAAATCAGATTGGATGGACTGCGACAAGAGTCTATCTTTGTGGACTGTAAAGGCGGAAAAGTAGAATATTGCGCTGGATATAGTTTTGAGGATGTGCTGGAGAAATGTATAAAAGAATGGACAAATGAAGCGGATAGCAAGATACATTGTTTTTTTCTCAAAAATGAAGAGGTTGCAGAGAAGACTGGGATTTCGGGTATATATAATATATTTAAGGGGTCTAAAGCATATACTACAGGATTAAATTATAAGCAGTTGAATACAGAACTGTTATCAAATGATAGGGAGAAACTGGGGAGAGCGGCGGCTTTTTTATATCGTATACTTAAATTCTATACGGACATTCGAGAAGACGAAACACCAGTCGAAGAAATATTGTATGGGGATATAACAAAATATACCAATCTGAATATTCAGAAATTAAAATGTATAAAACAGCAATTGATGGGGATAAAAGGGAATACATTAGACGATATAATAAAAAAGATATGCGAGTGCTATGTGCAGGGAGATGTGAATGTCAAGATGATAATAGAGGCAGTATTAGACACAGAAAAAGTCACTTATCCCTATATTATTGCTTTCCTGGTGCAGGCATTGGATTCAAATCATGTGCAGGAGGAAGAGGCGGAAACAAATATAGAAGATATGGATTTAGATAGGGTCAAGCAGTTGCTGGCTATTAATATAAAAGTGTTTGAAAAATGGTTTTGTTATGTTGAAAGAAAAGAGCAGGATGAAATAGTATATCATACTTATCATGGAACAAAAGGATTGGAATTTGAGAATGTACTGATCGTGATAGAGGATGGGTTTGGCTCAAGTGCAGAGGACAGAGTTTTTATAAGGAAATTTTTAGAGAATTATGCTTCCCTGGATGAGAAGATGCCAATAGGAGAATTTAAGAAAGCCAGAAATCTTTTATATGTTGCTGTGACAAGGGCAATAAAAAACTTGAGAGTAATTTATGAGGGAGAATCGGGAATAGTAAAAGAAACTTTGGCAAAAATTTTTATATAGAAACGAAGAGTTATTATAGAGGGAATGGTTGCATGAGTTATAGAAATATATTGGGATATCGAAAATGTAAAGAATGTGGTATTAGGAATATCTGTTTTTGAGGAAAATGCCATTATATCATTATCCTGAAAATGTGCAGGAGTTTGTGCTGAGTATTCCACGATCTGCTTATACATATCAATCACAAACAGGGCAGTGGTACGCAAAGTATTAAGAAATTCAAGAATGGATAGTACGATATTACGATGCAAATAGTTGTGCGCTTTCAGGAAATGAAACTGGTTATTTGTCAGTTGATGCACAGCAAGATTGTGATAGAAAAAGAATTAGAGAATTATTCAAACATTTTTTGGATATAGCCGCTAAATCTACAGAGAATAAAGAACCAGAATTATCAATTTTGTTTGATGGCATTGGCTTTGTATTGGCTTCTGACTATTTGGAAGCTGTTGGCAAGGTTCTCTCTATGTTTAAAACTAGGGAGAAAATGAGAAATAATACCACAACAAGATGCGGTTTAGAGTTATCCCTAAATTATCAAATTAGATAGGCATAGCATCAATATATTTGGGAGAAGAGGTTATCGGTATGAATTGGTGAAAGTAAGACAAGAACATACCGAATAAATTAGGAGAAGGTATATGTATTTTTCTGCCTACAATATAGGGGGTATAATTGTCATATGGAGCAGCCAAACTTTAAAAATATAGACGCATTAAAAGACTGGATTATAAATATTCATGAGAAATATTTTGTTGAACTGAAGAAAGCCCAGGAACTGCCAGCGGCTTTCTGGGAGACATATTCTGCATTTTGTAATACATCAGGAGGGTGGATTCTGCTTGGTGTTATTGAAGGCAATCCTATGAATATGATTCAGGGAGTCGATAATATAGCTAAAACACAAATGAATTTGTGGGACATGTTGTCAAATCCGAACAAAGTAAATTACAGAAGTGTAGAAAATGAGGATGTTCAGGTGGTCAATATAGATGGGGCTGAGATTATGATTATGTATGTAAAAGAAGCCCCTGAGTCGATGAAACCTGTATATTTTAACGGAAAGAGAGAAAATACATTTATCAGAACCGGTGATGGTGACCGCAGGGCTACGAAGCAGGAATTAGAAGCATTTGAACGAAATGCCATGCCCTGCCATGACAGCTTGCCGATAGAGCATTTTACGATTGATGATTTGGATGTGGATTCTGTTATCACCTATAAGGAAAAGGTGAATAAGCGTTTTCCAAAGAAGAAATATATTGAAATGTCAAATCAGGATTTTTTGACTGAAATAGGTGCCTGCTTTGTGGATCGTGTGTCGGGAGAAGTGAAACTCAGGCGGGGAGCATTATTGTTTTTGGGACAGGAACGTACAATAAAAGAAGTATATCCACATTATCATTTAGATTATTTTAATCGAAAAGGACATAATCCTCGCTGGATTGATCGGGTATCGGATGATGAACCGGGCGATTATGAGATGAATATATTTAACTTCTATTTGATTGTGTATGAGAAAATGAAGATGTTATTAAAAGAGTCGTTCGAATTAGATGAGGGACAACTTCGGATGCCGCTTTCGGATTTTGATGAAGTGCTGAGAGAATGTTTGATTAATTGTCTTGCGCATGCGGACTATGTACAGGCATATCCAAGTATAAAAATCGAAGTTTTTGACGGTTGGTTTCATTTCCTGAATCCAGGAAAGATGCTGGTGTCTTTGCAACAGTTCCGGACTGGAGGAGATTCCAGACCACGAAATGAAATTATTATGAAGATGTTTCGATGGCTGGGAGCTTCGGAGCGTCAAGGTTATGGCGGGCCGTTGATATACACGACAACAGCCTCGGGAGGTATGCATACACCAGAGGTATATACTGATATTGAAAAAACGGACTTGAGAATATGGAATATAGATTTTGCTGATTCTTATCCTGAACTGGAGGAAGAAGCAAAAACTATTTTAAGGGCTATTTTAAAAAGCGATATGCCAATGTCTGTTTCAAAAATGCGAGAAGAGACTGGTCTGTCGGATTATAAAGTCAGAAAGTGGCTGGAGATATTAGATGAAAAAAAGCTGGTGCAGAGGATAGGAAGCGGACCGGCAACGAAGTATGCAATTAGGGAAACAGCGGATGAGAAAATAACACAACTTCAAATTGCATTAGATAACCTTAAAACGAAAGAATAGAATTTTTATCTTTTGATTATCTTTTGAAAATATTCAAAAGATAATCAAAAGTGATAGAGAGAATGCCGATTTTACGGGATTTCTATCTTTTGACTATTTTTTGAATATAGGAGCGGTGAGGCATAAAATTTGTTTGATGGGTATTTGACACAGCAGATCACTCTGACTGCACCTGGAAAGGAGAGTTTCATAAAATGAAGCGAATTGTCATAGACAGGGAAAACCTGACAAAAGGGACGGTGATTCTGGAACAAAAAGAAAGGCTGTGCCGCTTACAGCTCTCAAAAGAGGGGGCGGGAATCCTTCTTCCGCAGCTTAAGGACTGTAAGGAGCACCTGTTCACTTTTTATGCAAGGGTACAGGAAAGGCACAGTCTTCCCATGCATCTGCTCCTGTATGTACACGGGGAAAAGGAGCCTGCCCTGGAAATTAGATTCGGGCTGCTGCCGGAGGTAAGGGCGATGGTCTGTATCGACTTAAACTGGCTGGATGGCCGTGAGCTATTCCCGGAGGGGATGCCGGGCATCTTGAAAATTGTCTGCCACGGCAGGCGGGTCGATCGGGAAGAAATTGAAAAGGTCGTTTTATCCTCCCTGTCCTCTTTCCATGACGTGCAGATAGAGCTGGAGGATCTGCTTCTGACAGACGAATATCCAAAGCAGGCAGAGCTTTCGGACGTAAAGTTGACCGACTGCTTCGGGCAGAATAAACCGGGACGCTGGGAGGGTAAAACAGAAGACCTGGAAGCTTTGAAGGAAAAGCTGCAAGGGCAGTACGAGGATAAGGATGCGGAATACCCTTTTGAAGAGTGGACGGTTTATGGAGGCTGGAAAAAGAAGAAGCTGAAAGAAGGGACGGGCTGCTTTTCAAGTGTTAAGGAAGGGGATAAGTGGTGGCTGACAGACCCGCTGGGCTTTGCCTTTTTCAGCATGGGGCCGGATTGTGTGGGCCCCGGGAGCGAGTGCAGGGTAGACGGTGTGGAGAAATGGCTGGACTGGCTGCCGGAGCGAGAGGATGGGGAATACGGAAATTTTTATTTTGAAACAGGGCGTCGCAGCGGACGCAGCAGGCCTTTGATGTTTTCCTTTGCCAAAGCAAATCTCTACAGAGTATTTGGGGAGGCATGGTATGAGAAATGGAAAGATATGATGAGAGGGCAGCTGAAGAAGTATGGTATGAACACGCTGGGAAACTGGAGTGAGGGGGAACTTCTGGGGCAGATCGGGATTCCTTATGTGACATCACTGCCGGAGTTTCCGGCAACCACGCGGAGCATTTTCCGTGATTTTCCGGATGTGTTCAGCGAGGAATACCGTGTAGAAGCAGAGCGATGCGCACAGGCGCTTGCCGAAAGGAAAGAGGATCCTCTCATGATTGGTTACTTTTTGAGAAATGAACCGGGATGGGCGTTTGTGGATGACCTGGTGCTTGCCGACGAGGTATTGTACAATTCTGAGAAAACGGCCTGCAAGGAGGAACTGATCGGTTTTTTGAAGGAACGTTATCAGAGTATTGATAAGCTGAATGCCTCCTGGAACAGCAGCTTTGCGGGATTTGACGGTTTATATTGTCAGCAGAAAAGTGTGTCCAAATGGTCTGAGGCGGCAGAGAGGGATATGCGGGAGTTTTCCAGACGGATGATGCGGGCCTATATCGAAATTCCGGTTCGGGAATGCCGGAAAGTGGATCCCAACCATATGATTCTCGGCATGCGCTGGGCCTGGATATCTAATCCGGATCTGGTGACAGGATGGGAGAATTTTGATGTCTTTTCGATCAACTGCTACGCGGTGGATCCAACAGAGAAGATACAGCGTATCGTGGATTTGGGCGTGGATCTGCCCGTCATGATCGGAGAATTCCACTTTGGAGCGTTGGATGCAGGCTTGTCCGCCACAGGGCTGGAAGGTGTGGAAAGCCAGAAAGAGCGAGGGATTGCCTATCAGTATTACTGTGAGAGCGTAGCCGCTCATCCTAACGGGGTGGGATGCCATTATTTCCAGTGCTACGATCAGTTTATGCTGGGGCGTTTTGACGGAGAAAATTATAATATCGGTTTATTTGATATTTGTTCCTGCGTCTATCCCGAAATGATGGAGCAGATCAGGGAGTGCAGCGGCAGAGTCTACTATGTGGCGGACGGACAGACCCGGCGGAGTAGCCAAAAACCCAAATCAATTCCCATGATTGCCTATTAGTGTAATGTGGAAGTGAGAGTTTTTTTCTCAGATTTTATAGAGACTAGGTAAACTTATATGCGCCGCTGGCGCAGCGTGCCACCACGGCATGAAAGCGAACAGGAGGAAGAAAAGAACATATGGCTTACTTATTTGTACATTTTAGGGAAAAGACATCGCCTGACGGAGAGCAGGTATATTTCGGACTCAGCCAGGATGGCTTTCAGTGGGAGGAGGTAAACAAGGGACAGCCGGTATTGTGGGCATATTACGGCGATAAGGGAGTCCGGGATTTTACGATCACGAAGTGTGAAAAAAACGGGAAGTATTACATATTTGCAACGGATTTAAGCCTGTCCTATGGGATGAGAAACCAGTACCGCCATTCCTGGGATGAGATCGGCAGAAACGGCAGCAAGTATCTGGCTGTCTGGGAATCCGAGGATCTGGTATCCTGGACGGAGCAGAGACTGGTAAAGATCGGGGATGAGGATTTCGGATGTCTCTGGGCGCCGGATATTATTTATGACAGGAGGAAGGGGGATTATGTGCTCCACTGGTCCTCTTCCCATAAGAGCAATGACTACGGTGAAAAGGCGATTTATTACAGCAGGACAAAGGATTTCGACAATTTCTCGAAACCAGAGGTCCTGTACCGGAAAGAAGATTCCGGTGTGATCGATTCGGCTATGTATGAGGAGAACGGAAAATACTATCTCTTTGTAAAGAGTGAAAACAATCCCTCAAATATCATACTGCTGAAGTCGGAAAGTGTGACGGGGCCCTTTGAGAGGGTGGAGGCGTTCGATGAGAGCATGGCGGCGATCGAGGCAGGCCAGTACGAAGCGCCCACGGCGGTTTGTCTGGAAAACGGGAAGTGGTGCCTGTTTTTGGATTACTATGGCGTGCCCGGAGAGGGGCAGGGATATGTGCCGTTTGTGGCTGACAGCCTGGCATCCGGCAGGTTTGTACGCTCTGATGAGAGTTTTCATTTTCCTTATGGATATAAGCATGGAACGATTATAAAGATCAGCAGGGAAGAGTATGAGAGGATACGCAAAGCGTATTCATAGATTCCTATTTTTATTGGTATTTATAGAAGCTTGTGGCAAAACAGGGAAAGAGTCAGGAGGATGATCAGCAGTGGGAACATTAAAGAACGGAACATTATGGAAGGATGTAAGCGGTGCGCCCCTTCATGCGCATGGAGGTTACATTATTTTTTATGAAGGATATTATTACTGGTATGGAGAGGACAGGAGAGAAAACTATTACGTGAGCTGTTACCGCTCCCGGAATCTGACGGACTGGGAATTTCGCAATCATGTACTTACCACCAGCTCCGAGACGGCACAGTATCGGGTGAGGACGAAAATCCTGTTAAAAAATGAGGATGGAAGCAAGGTGAATCTGGAACGGCCAAAGGTGCTGTACAACGATAAGACAGGGAAGTTTGTCATGTGGATTCACTTTGAAAACGGAAAGGATTACAGGGATGCGGCAGTGGGAATTGCTGTCTGTGATACGCCGGACGGGGACTTTGTGTATCATGGACATTTCAATCCCTACGGCTGTATGTCGCGGGACTGCACCCTTTTCAGGGATGATGACGGAACGGCTTACTTCATATCGGCGGCGCGGGATAATGCGGATCTTCATGTTTACCGCCTTACGGATGACTATATGAATGTGGAGGCCCTGGTACATAGGCTGTGGCAGGGAGAATACCGGGAGGCGCCGGCGGTGGTTAAAATGAACGGCAAATATTATATGCTCACTTCTTTCTGCACCGGCTGGGCGCCCAACCAGGGCAAATATGCGGTGGCTGATTCCATGGAGGGAAGATGGAGCACCCTGAAAGAAATCGGCGATGAGACCACGTACCGGAGCCAGCCGGCATTTATTCTTCATAAAGGCGGGCGGGTTCTTTATTTCGGCGACCGATGGGGCGGAGACGGAGAGAAATATTTTGAATCCGGATATGTGGTTTATCCCCTGAAGGAAGAAGGGGGCAGGCTTATCATGGAATATGTGGATGAGATAGATATTTAAGGGATGGGGGAGCAGAATGGCAGATATTTATACGGCAGATCACAGGCGTTATGAAAAGATGGTATATAACAGGGTGGGAAGGAGCGGAATGAAATTTCCGGCAGTTTCCCTGGGCTTCTGGCATAATTTCGGGTCAAAGGATAATTACGATCTTATGAAGGCGATGTGCAGGACGGCTTTCGATCATGGCATTACACAATTTGACCTGGCGAATAATTATGGCCCGGTTTATGGAAGTGCGGAGGCGAATCTGGGCAGGCTTCTGGAGGAAGACTTTCGGCCCTACCGGGATGAGCTGGTGATTACAACAAAAGCCGGATATGACATGTGGGATGGCCCTTACGGCGATCATGGCAGCAGGAAGTATTTGATTGCCAGCATTGACCAGAGCCTGAAACGGATGAAGCTGGACTATGTGGATATTTTCTATCACCACCGTATGGATAGGGAAACGCCCTTAGATGAGACCATGACTGCCCTGGCGGATATTGTAAGGAGCGGTAAGGCGCTTTACGCGGGAGTGTCCAATTATGACAGAGAATATACGCAAAAGGCGGCGGAGCTTCTCAGGGAGCTGCATTGTCCTTTTATTGTGAACCAGAGAAGATATTCTATTTTTGACAGGACGATTGAGGAGGACGGGGTAAAGTCCTATTGCAAAGAAGCGGGAGTGGGGATTATCGCATTCAGCCCCCTGGCTCAGGGGATGCTGACAGATAAATATCTGCACGGCATACCGCAGGACAGCCGTATTGCGAGAGATCCAAGATTTTTACATGCCGCCGACCTGACTGAGAACAGGCTGGAACAGATCAGACGTTTGAATGAACTGGCCGGGCAGCGGGGGCAGACACTGGCGCAGATGGCGCTCTCCTGGGTGCTGAAGGATGACGAAGTATGTTCTGTACTGATTGGCGCATCGAAACCGGAACAGATCGTGGAGAATATTACTGTGGCGGAGCATGCGGACTTTACGGAAGAGGAATTGAAGAAGATAGAGGAAATTTCGTCTCCATGAGCTGAAAAGGGAGCCGGGCAAAATTTCAGTTGACAAAACCGCCGCTTTTGAATATGCTGATACTATAAAAGTTTTTAACGATTCTGATCGGTTACAGACCGTGATATAGTAAGAAATGCAGGGAACGGAAAGAGTATATTACCCGTATCTGCCCAGAGAGGGAATGCCGGCGGCTGGAAGCATTCCTGCAGATCGAGAATAGAAGTGCATCCGGGAGCAGGTTCTTTGAAGGGCAGGCAGTATGTAAGCGGCGCCTGGTAGCAGAACACGTTTTTCACACGTTACGTGAATGGAACGGCATGGCAGACAAAAGATGCCCCGGCAGGGACGGTTTGCGGCTGTTTCCGATGAGTGGAGGCCAAGAGGCCTCTAATAGAGTGGAACCGCGGATAACTTCGTCTCTAAATTGGGAGACGGAGTTTTTTTTGTGCGCAGTCTCGTATAAGAAAATCTTGGAAACCGATCAGACTAAGGAGCAATCGTGGGAATGATTAAGAATTTAAAGGAAGAGATCGCTATCATCAGGCAGAGAGATCCGGCCATACATTCCTCCATGGAGGTTTTTTTGTATCCCAGCTTTAAAGTCATGCTGCATTACCGGCTGGCCCATAAGCTGTACCTGAAAAAGCACTATTTTCTGGCAAGATGGGTATCCCAGCGGGGAGTGAGGAAGACGGGCATTGAGATCCATCCCGGCGCACAGATCGGGAAGGGGTTTTTCATTGACCACGGCAACGGCGTCATCATCGGAGAGACCACCATCATCGGCGACAATGTGACCCTCTACCAGGGGGTAACCCTTGGGGGAACCGGAAAGGAGCAGGGAAAAAGGCACCCTACTATCGGCAACAACGTGATGATCAGTGCGGGAGCCAAGGTGCTGGGCTCCTTTACCATAGGGGATAACTCCAAGATAGGAGCAGGAAGCGTAGTGCTTGAGGAGGTGCCGCCGGGTTCTACCGTCGTGGGTGTGCCGGGCCGGGTGGTGAAACGCGGCAACATGGCTCTTCCCCAGGAGGACCTGGATCAGGTCAATCTGCCTGACCCTATCAAGGAGGATTTGAGCATCCTGCATCATGCCAACACAGAGCTTACCAATACCCTGATTGACCTGGACAGAGAGCTGCGGGAGATGAAAAACAAATGCGGCAAAAGGCCCCAGTGCGGGAGCTGTTGTCAATACGAAAAAGAAAACACGCCAAAAGAGGCACAGGAAAAACTTTGAAAGGAGCATAGCCAAAACATGAAAATTTACAACACACTTTCGGGAAGAAAAGAAGAATTTAAGCCCCTGGAGGAGGGGAAGGTGAAGATGTACGTGTGCGGGCCCACCGTATACAACCTGATTCATATCGGAAACGCGCGTCCCATGATCCTGTTTGATACGATGCGCCGGTATATGGAATATAAGGGCTATGAGGTGAACTATGTGTCCAACTTCACCGATGTAGATGACAAGATCATCAAAAAGGCGATGGAGGAGGGAGTAGACGCCAGTGTAATATCCGAGCGCTATATTGCCGAGTGCAAAAAGGACATGGAGGCCATGAACGTAAGGCCTGCCACTGTCCATCCCAAGGCCACCCAGGAGATCGGCGGGATGCTGGAGATGATAAACACCTTGATTGAAAAGGGCCATGCCTACAAAGCCCAGGACGGAACCGTATATTTCCGCACCAGGAGCTTTAAGGGCTATGGAAAGCTTTCCCACAAAAACCTGGACGATCTTCAGGGCGGAAACCGTTCCCTTCTGGTGACAGGGGAGGATCAAAAGGAGGATCCCCTGGATTTTGTTCTTTGGAAGCCCAAGAAGGAAGGGGAGCCCTACTGGGAGTCTCCCTGGTGCCAGGGACGTCCGGGATGGCATATAGAGTGCTCCGTGATGAGCAAAAAATATCTGGGGGAAGAAATTGACATCCATGCCGGGGGCGAGGATCTGGTGTTCCCTCACCACGAAAATGAGATCGCCCAGTCAGAGGCCGCCAATGAGAAGCCTTTTGCAAGATATTGGATGCACAATGCCTTTTTAAATATCAATAACCACAAAATGTCCAAGTCTCTGGGGAATTTCTTTACCGTAAGGGACGTGAGTGAAAAGTACGATTTGCAGGTACTGCGCTTTTTTATGCTTTCCGCCCATTACAGGAGCCCCTTAAATTTCAGCGAGGAGCTGATGGAGGCGGCAGGCAGCGGCTATGAGAGAATTGTAAACGGAGTAAGCAACTTAACTTATTTGCTGGAAAATTCCAAATCTGATAAAATAAGGGAGGAAGAGAAGACCCTTCTTGAAGAGGCAGAGAGCTACAGGGCTAAATTTGAGCAGGCTATGGAGGATGACTTTAACACGGCAGACGCCCTGGCGGCCGTCTTTGAGCTGGTGAAGTTTGCGAACTCCCATGCAGACACAGAAAAAAGCGCAGAGTTTCTCGGAAGCCTGAAGGAAGAAATCCTGACGCTCACGGATATTTGCGGCCTGATCGTTGAGAAAAAGCCGGAGCTTTTGGAGGAAGATATAGAAGCCCTGATCAGAGAAAGGCAGGAAGCAAGAAAGGCGAAAAATTTCGGCCGTGCGGACGAAATCAGAAAAGAGCTGCTTGATAAGGGAATTATTTTGGAGGATACTCGAGAAGGAGTTAAATGGAAGAGAGCATAAGTTTACTTTCAATGATCAAAAAGAGCTTTGCACTGAAAGAGGTGGATATCAGGACATATTCACCTCTTGCCCTTGCTTATATGGGAGACGCGGTCTATGACCTGGTATTCCGTACGGCAGTGGTACAAAAGGGCAATACCTCAGCCCATAAGCTTCATATTCAGGCCACCCGGTATGTGAAAGCGCCTGCCCAGGCAAATCTGGCGGATGCAATCATGGAAGAGCTTACGCAAGAGGAGCTTGCGGTGTATAAAAGAGGGAAAAATGCAAAGCCTTATACTATGGCAAAAAATGCCACCCTGGCAGAATACAAGAAAGCCACCGGCTTAGAGGCCCTGGTGGGGTATTTGTACTTAACGGATCAGATGGAAAGAGCGCTTTGTCTGATACAGACAGGGCTTGAAAGATTAAAATGAGCCGGAGGCTGATTGAGGAAAAGGACATGAGTGAACATAGAGTAAAAGAAAATTTGGAAACAGAGCAGGCTTTGGCGGATGAAAATCTGATAGAAGGAAGAAATGCCGTCATCGAGGCCCTTCGCTCAGGCCGGGCAATAGAGAAGATTTATATCCAGGACGGCATCCAGGACGGGCCGGTTCTGACCATCAAGCGGGAGGCGCGAAAGCGGGAGGCAGTCATAAAGTATGTGACAAAGCAGCGGCTGGACCAGATGGCGGCAACCGGCAGGCACCAGGGAGTCATTGCCGTGGGGGCGGCCTATGAATACGGGACGGTGGAGGATATGCTGGGCCTGGCAGAGGAAAAGGGGGAAGCGCCTTTTTTGTTTCTTTTGGATAATATTGAGGATCCCCATAATCTGGGGGCAATTATCCGGACGGCAAACCTCTGTGGCGCCCACGGGGTGATTATCCCCAAAAACCGTGCGGCGCATCTCACTGCCGTGGTGGCAAGAGCCTCCGCGGGAGCGCTGAATTACACGAAGGTGGCAAAGGTCACAAACCTTGCCAGGACGATTGAGGAACTGAAAGAGCAAGGGCTCTGGTTCGTGTGTGCGGATATGGACGGAACCGTTATGTACGACCTGAATCTGACAGGCCCCATGGGCCTGGTAATCGGAAGCGAAGGGGAAGGCGTGGGCAGGCTGGTAAAGGAGAAATGTGATATGACTGCCGCCATTCCCATGAAGGGAAACATCGATTCGCTCAATGCCTCCGTGGCCGCCGGGGTGCTGGGGTATGAGATTGTGCGGCAGAGACTGAAGCTGTCGTAAGAGTCCGTCTTTTGGATAGACGCTTAGAGTCAGTATGATACGGGGAATATTATGGGAAAAATAAACAGGGCTTTGTTAATGCTGATTGCTATGGGAGCGATTATGCTGACTGCGGTGGGAGTTGACAGAGGAATGCAGCATTTTGAGCATCAGAGGCTGGAAGCGGAAAGAGTGGCAAGATATGAGCAGGCTTACGCGGATGTTGCTGACATAGAAATGACCATCAGCCAGTTGGCCCGGGATCAAGAGGCAATCGAGGCATATCTGGAAGAACACAGAGACTATTTTGAGGATATGGAAGAATTTGCAGAGAGCATGGGCGATCCAATAGGAAACGCCTCTGACGGCATGAGCGGCGGCTTTGGCGGGATAGATATTTCCGGCAGTGTTTCCGAAAACGGGACAGGCGGTGTTTCTGCAAATGCTGCAGGAGACGTTTCCGCAAATGAGACGGACAATGGATTTGGCACTGCCGCAGGCAGTGTGTCAGAAAACCATATAGAGGGGATTTCGGGCAACGGCACGGGATACGTCTCTGCAAACGCGCTCCGGGATATATCCGGCAACGGGCTGACCGGTATTTTTACCGAAAATATCTTCCAGGTATCCGGCAACGAGCTTTGGAGTGTGGATGGTGACTATAAGTGGGATCCGGATCAGGAGGTATGGAGGGATGTTTCGGGAAATATCGTGACGCCCCTTTTGACGGGGGAAAACCAGGTCGTTGAGGATGCTTCCGCACAGCAAGACCAGGGGCAGGATAAAGAGCTGACCCTTACAGAGAGGCGCAAAATCCGCGGCTCCTATATGGAGACCAGGATGCAGAATAAGCTGGATCAGGAGATGATTGCCCAGGGGATAGTGGATTTTTCGGGCATTTCCATCGCCTGCCTGGGCGACAGCATCACGGAAGCAGCAAATCTGAGTGATCAGGAGGATTATAAGCAGTATGCTTATCCGGCCAGACTGAAGGAGAAATTAGGAGCTGAGAATGTGGTTAATTTGGGGATCGGCGGTTCCTCCATCGGAAGGTACTGGGAAAATGCGTTTGTGGACAGATACAGGGAAATCCCCCAGGATACGGATTTGATACTGGTGATGGGCGGCACCAATGACGGCTTTTGCATGAATCAGGAAGAGCTGGGAGACATGCAGGAGCGCAAGCCCCGGACCTTTATCGGCGACTTGGACGAGCTGCTTCGGGGACTGAAAGAAAATTACCCCCAGGCAAGGGTGGTGCTCGTGACCCCCCTTCCCAATGTTCTCCATGATATTCTGAGGAAGGAAAGGGAGTATCTTCTGCCTCAGAAAACCATTGTAAACGCCATGAAGACCCTGGCCGGAGAATATGGGATACCGGTGATTGATCTTTACAATTCCAATATACTGGACACCCATGACGCCGCGGTGATCTACAATTATATGCCGGACGGCGTGCATTGCAATGAGGAGGGCTATACCCTGCTGGCAGAGCATCTTGGGGCGGAGCTGATCCGCCTGTATCAGGATGAGGAGGATGGGGAGGCGTAAGCCGGCTGCAGAAGATTCACTCTTGGCACAATATACGCTTTCTCACGGTCTGCGCAGTAATTGCGCAGACCTGGCTGAATCGTTACGAGCGCATACTTTTATAGGCGATAACTGATTGCACCTTTTTTGTGACCGTGCTATACTAGACAAAAAGAAAGGGGATGATAAAATGCATATCAGGAAGATCCTTATGGCAGGTCTTGCAAGCCTTTTGGTATCGGCATTCATGGTAGCTCCGGTTTCTGCACATGGCCATCATTACCAGAGTAACAGCGGGAATTACTACCCGGTCTGTACGGTGGAGGACTGCACGGAGGAGGGATGTCATCTTCATGACGGCGATTACTATTGCGGCTATGACCATGAGGATGGTTACTGCGACGGTTCCTGCAGGCCTGTGAGGCGTTCCGCATCAGGGCGAGGACATCACGGCAGAAGATGCCATTAAGGCGATAATGAACAGACAGCAGACAGACAGCGCCGCTATGCGCTGTCTGTTTGTTGTATACGGTGAGCCGGTAATAGATAAAGCAGAGCATTGGAAAAAAAGAGGGGGCAGGGCTGCAAAAATGGAGAAGGATTACAAAAAATACAATGATGAGGAGCTCATTGTGCGGCTGCGGGATGGGGAAGCTTCCATCACGGATTATATTATGGATAAATACAAGAATCTGGTGCGCAGCAAGGCGAAATCCATGTACATCCTGGGGGCTGACAGAGAGGATTTGATTCAGGAGGGCATGATCGGGCTTTTTAAGGCCATACGGGATTACGATACGGGACGGGATGCCAGCTTTTTTACCTTTGCCGACCTGTGCGTGTCAAGGCAGATGTATACGGCGGTTCAGGCGGCGGGCAGGCAGAAGCACGCCCCCTTAAATACCTACATTTCCCTTTATGCGGGAAGTGCGGAAAACGACGGCAGCGGCAAGGGGGAGGAATGGGAGCTGGTGGATTCGCTGGTATCCCGGTTTGAAAAAAATCCCGAGGAGCTATTGATTGACAAGGAAAATCTGGAGCTTTTGGAGAAGGTGATTGATCGGGAGCTGAGTAATTTTGAAAAGCAGGTGCTGGATCTTTATCTCACAGGGATGACCTACAGCCAGATTGCAAGGGTTCTGGGGCGGGATGACAAATCCACCGACAATGCCCTTCAGAGGATTAAGGCCAAGCTAAAGAGGGCAATTCTTAAATAATCCTAAAGATATAAAATTAACGTAAAAATTTAAAAGGGTATATTGACAGGAAAAAGGTTTGTCAATATACTTTTTTTGTGCCGACCGACTGGTCGGACGGAATCAGACAGAAAATGGAAGAGAGGATGTAAATACATATGCTATCAAAATTCAGTGTGAAGAAGCCCTACACCGTTTTGGTGGCGGTGGTGCTTGTAATTGTGCTAGGGGTCGTTTCCTTTACCAAAATGACAACGGATCTTCTGCCCAATATCAGCCTGCCGTATGTGATTGTAATGACTGCTTATCCGGGAGCAAGTCCGGAGACAGTGGAGACGGTGGTCACCAAGCCGGTAGAGTCCTCTATGGCTACGGTGAGCAATATTGAGAGCATCAGCTCCGTTTCCAGTGAAAATTATTCTATGGTGGTGCTGGAATTTGCCCAGTCTGCAGATATGAACGCGGTGTCTCTGGAAATCAGGGAAAACCTGGACCAGATCAAGAGCTATTGGGACGATTCCATCAGCAATCCGATTATCATGAAGCTGAATCCCGATATGCTCCCGGTGATGATTGCCGCGGTGGGCGGCAGCAATATGGATTCCTCCCAGATCACCCTCATGACGGAAAATACCATCATACCGGAGCTTGAGAGCATCGATGGCGTGGCTTCCGCCAGCGCAACCGGGCTTTTGGAGGAGAGCGTCAATGTGATTATCAGCCAGGATAAGGTGGACAGGATTAATAAGCAGGTATTTGGCTCCATTGACGAGGAGATAGACGAGGCAAAGGAGGAGCTGAACGAAAGTAAGGAAGAGGTCTATGACGGGCAGGAGGAGATCAACAGCGCCCGCAGGGAGTTAGAGGACTCTAAAAAGGATCTTGCGGATAAGCGGCAGGAGCTTGCGGATTCTAAGGCAGAGCTGGAGGATTCCCGTAAGGAATTGGAGGACGGGGAGTCTGAAATTGCCGAAAACGAAGTGAAGCTGGAGGAAGGAAAGAGTGAGCTTGCCAGCCGTAAGGAGGAGACCACCCGTCAGCTTGCAGAGGCAGAGACTCAGCTTCTCACGGCCAAATCAGAGGCTGAGGCGGCGAAGATTCATGTAAAGCTGGAAATTGAAACCTTCAGAATGCTGCTGCAGGAGGCGGAAAAAGAACTGGAAAAAATCGAGACGGAGGAATCCGCTCCGGAAGATACGCCCGAGATGGTTCAGCTTGGCGCGAGTATCCAGGAAGGAAATGAGCTGGCCGGGCTGATCGAGGCCAAATATGGGGACGTGGAATATTCCCTGTGGGAGGAAGGGGACAGAGTCAGAATCGAGCAGTTTTTGTCAACCAGTTTTGACGAGGGAACCGGAATGGGAGATGTGCTTTCCCGGATTTTTGAAGTGATACAGGGGTATGAGGGGCAGTATGACGTGCTGCTTGAAGCGCTGAAAAGCGGCCTCGAGCAGCAAAAGGCCCTGGCAATTGCCAAAGCCAAAGAGACCATAGCTTCTTACGAAGGAAAGATCGATGAGATGGAGGGGCAGATTTCCGAGATCGACGAGGGTCTTTCTCAGATTGACGAGGGATTGAGCCAGCTTTACAAGGGAAATCTGACGGCGGCTACGGAATTTGCCAATGCCCAGACCACCATCAGCTTAGGGGAGCTGCAGCTTGGCACGGCCAAGGCGCAGCTCGAGGCCGGAAAGAGCCAGTTGGAAGCGGCACAGAAGCAGTTAGAGTCCGGAGAAGAGCAGCTTACAGCCGGAGAAGACCAGATCAAAGACGGAGAAGAGCAGTTAAACGATACTGCAAAGCAGTTAGAGGATGCTCTTGAACAGATTCTGGAGGGGGAAGAGCAGCTTGAGGAAAGCCGGGAGGAGGCCTACGACAAGGCGGACATGCACAGCATTCTTACAGTGGAGACCGTGGAAAAGCTGCTGATGGCTCAGAATTTTTCCATGCCGGCAGGGTATGTGACGGAAAACGGAATCTCCTACCTGATCCGTGTGGGCGACAAGCCGGAGAGCGTGGAAGAGCTGAAAAAAATGCCCTTAATGAATCTGGAAATGGACGGCGTGGATGTGATCACGCTTGGGGATGTGGCGGACGTGTTCATGACCGATAATTCCGGGGACATTTACGCCAATGTGAATGGGGCGCCGGGCATTATGGTAACCCTGCAGAAGCAGACCGGGTATTCCACAGGGGATGTGTCGGACCGGATTTTAGAGAAGTTTGACGAACTTATGGAGGAAAACGAGGATTTGATGCTGATTACCCTGATGGATCAGGGAATTTACATCGACCTTGTGATGGATTCCATTTTGAATAATATCCTTTTTGGAGCAGTGCTTGCAATCCTTATCCTGATCATTTTCCTGAAGGATCTGCGGCCCACTGCCGTGATTGCCTTTTCCATCCCCATCAGTTTGGTGACGGCGATTGTCTGTATGTATTTTTCGGGCGTTACACTGAACGTGATTTCCTTATCCGGTCTGGCTCTGGGAATCGGTATGCTGGTGGATAACTCCATCGTGGTGATTGAAAATATTTACCGGCTCAGGAAGGAAGGACGCTCAGCCAGAGAGGCCGCAATTGAGGGAGCGGGAGAGGTGGCGGGAGCCATTATGGCCTCCACCCTGACCACAGTTTGCGTATTTTTGCCCATTGTGTTTACGGAGGGGATTACGAGGCAGCTCTTTGTGGATATGGGGCTGACCATTGCCTACTCTTTGCTGGCCTCTCTGGCGATCGCCCTTACGGTGGTTCCGGCTATGGCCTCCAAGGCGCTTACAAAGACCAGGGAAACCACAGACGGGAAGTTTTTTACGAAGCTTACGGATGTTTATGAAAAGGTTCTTTCCCTGTCCCTTAGATGGAAGCCCCTTGTGCTGATTTTGGTGGTGGCGCTTCTGGGAGTCAGCGCCTATGCTTCCTATTCCAAGGGCACAGCTTTTATGCCGGATATGGACAGTACGCAGTTTAACATATCAATTACCCTGCCCAAGGATACCCCTCTCTCAAAGACGGCGGAGGTAACGGATGAGGTGGTGGAGAGGCTTCTTGCGAGGGAGGATGTGGCCGATGTAGGTGCAATGGCTTCCTCGTCCTCTATGACCATGCTCACCGGAGGAGGAAATACGGCAACCAATGCAACTACCCTTTATCTTGCCATGCGCGAGGATAAGGCCAAGTCCAATGAAGTGATTGCCGACGAGATCATGGAAGGGCTGACGGACATCATCGAGGAATATGAGGCGGAAATTGTCATTGACACTTCCTCTATGGATATGAGCGCCATGGGAGGAAGCGGTATCACGGTGCAGGTCAGAGGACGTGATCTGGACCGGATGCAGGAGATTGCCATAGATATTGCGGCAATTATCGAGGGCGTGGAGGGAACGGAGAATGTTTCCGACGGTTTGGAGGAATCCACCGGAGAGCTGCGGGTTTTGGTGGATCGGGACAAGGCCATTGAGCACGGAATGACTGTGGCAGAGATCTTCAGCCAACTTTCCGAAAAGCTGGCGGAGAGTACCAGCGCCACGACCCTGGAAACTGCCGACAATGAATTTGGTGTTTTTGTAAAGCATGGCACAGACATTTCCCTTACCAGGGAACTGGTCAAGGATGTGGTTTTGGAGAGAACCAAACAGGACGGCACCAAGGAGAAGATCCCCCTTTCAGATGTGGCGGATTTCGAGAATACCATTTCGCCCAATTCCGTCAACCGCGCCGATCAGAACCGGTATATTGCAGTGTCCGCAGAGATTGCGGACGGCTACAATGTGGGACTGGTTTCGGACGACATAGAAAGGGAACTGGACAAATATGAGGTGCCTTCGGGCTACAGCCTTGTGATGAGCGGTGAGAACGAAATGATCACGGATGCCATGGAGCAGCTTTACCTGATGCTTTTGCTGGCGCTGATTTTTATGTATTTGATTATGGTGGCTCAGTTCCAGTCGCTGCTGTCTCCGTTTATCATCATGTTTACCATCCCCCTTGCCTTTACCGGCGGATTTCTGGGACTGGTGGTCAGTGGCAGCGAACTCAGCGTCATTGCATTGATCGGGTTTGTAATGCTTTCCGGTATTATTGTAAATAATGGTATTGTGCTGGTGGATTATACCAACCAGCTCCGCAATGAGGGGATGGGCAAAAAAGAAGCCCTTCTGGAGGCGGGCAGAACCAGGCTGCGTCCGGTGCTTATGACGGCGCTGACCACGATTCTGGCCCTTTCCACCATGGTGTTCAGCCACGATATGGGCTCTGAGATGGGAAAGCCAATGGCCATCGTTACCATCGGCGGACTGACCTATGGCACGGTGCTTACCCTGGTGGTAATTCCCTGTATTTATGATATATTCCAAAGAGAAAATTCTCTAAAAGAAAATTTTCTAAAAGAAAAGAAGAGTTCCGGCGAAGCAGAAATTTCCGCTTCGGCGAAAGAGAGATAGGAGGGCTGACTTATGGAGGGGAACAAGCTGCCGCCGAAGGTGCAGGCGCTTTACCGGGCTGTGACCGCCCTGTTTGTGGAGGGAGCAGACCTAAACAGCCTTACCGTAGCGGAGATCGCCGAGAAGGCGGGAATCGGAAAGGGTACGGTTTATGAGTATTTTAAAAATAAGGAGGAGATGATCGCCCGAGCGCTTTTTCATCAGATGAAAACATCCTGCGAAAGTCTCTATGAGGAGATCAGCCGGGAAGAGAGGCTGTATGACAAGTTCGCAGTCATCCTGGAAAATATGGAAAAGGAAATGACAGAGCTGACCTATTTTATCCGTGCCATATATGTGATGCTGGATAATTCTGCCGTAGGCAGCAGGCTTCGGGAGCTGTGGAGTGAGAAGGGAGAGGAAGAGGTTCCGGTGATCGATCTGATGCGCCGCATAATCGGCGATGAGATCGGGACAGATGAGAAAATGCAGGAGAGGGAGAGAGATTATCTTGTGATGACAGTCCTTTCCAGGCTTGTCTGTTATGCCATTTATCAGTTCGGCGCCGAAAAGAGGATTAAGGTGGACAAAAAGACCATGCGGGATAGAATCTGCACGGACGTCTGCCGGGATGTGGAAAGGGCTAAGGGAAAGTAGATTTGGGCATTTGTTATATTGTAGGGGCCGGGGAGTTCGGGGACGGAGTCCTTCGGCCATCAGAGGATGATCTGGTGATTGCCTGTGACGGCGGATATGTACACTGTGTGGAGAGAGGCTTAAGGATGGATATTGTGGCGGGGGATTTCGACTCTCTGGGATATGTGCCAGAGCATCCAGGGACTGTCCGGCTGAGGCCGGAAAAGGACGACACGGATACCGGCTGGGCCGTAAAGGAGGGCTTAAAAAGGGGCTGCCGGGAGTTTGTGATTTACGGAGGCACAGGGGGAAGAATTTCCCATACCCTTGCCAATATCGGGTTGCTCTCGGATCTGGCGGCAAGGGGCTGCAGCGGCCTTATGATCGGCAAAAAGACCTGGTACCGGGTGATTTGCAACGGCGGGATTTCCTTTGACAGCACAGAAAGGGGGTATCTTTCCGTTTTCTGTCTGGGAGACGAGGCAAAAGGGGTTTTTGAGGAGGGGCTTAAGTACGGGCTCAGGGATGCCCTGCTCACAAAGGAATATCCGCTAGGCGTGAGCAACGAATTTATCGGGAAGGAGAGCCGGGTTTCAGTGCGGGAGGGAACGCTGCTCCTGATCAGAGAAGAGGTTTGACATTTTCACGGCAAAAGAGTATGCTTTTGAAAAATAAAAAGCAGTGGCGGGAAGGATACAGACAGTAAAATGGAAAATAAGAGTATTTTAAGAAATAAGTTTTATTTATACCTGACGGAATTTTTTGCCGGGATGAGTGTGATGGCGGTGGAGATGGGAGCCAGCAGGCTTCTTGCACCATACTTTAGTTCCTCTCAGATTGTCTATACGATTGTAATCGGAACCATCATGATCGCCATGGCCCTGGGAAATGTGTGGGGCGGGCGCAGCGCAGATAAGGACCCTAACCCGGATCGGCTCTATCGGAGGATACTGGTGGCGGCGGTATGGATAGCAGCCATCCCCCTGGTTGGGAAATATGTGATTCTGGGCGTTTCGGGGCTTTTGATTCTCACGGTGAGCAACAACTTTCTGGTGCTGGCCGCCTTTATCGCCTGTATGGTGATTTTTGTGTTTCCCCTGTTTTTGCTGGGGACGGTGACACCCTGTCTGGCCAAATATACGGTGGGAAGCCTGGACGAGAGCGGGAAGATTGTAGGAGCCCTGGGAGCCTTTAATACCATCGGAAGCATTCTGGGCACCTTCCTGCCCACCTTTGTGACCATCCCCCAGGTGGGAACCTCGGTGACCTTTCTGATCTTCTCCGGGGTGCTGCTTTTGCTGGCGCTGGTTTATTTTGTCAACAGGAAATCAAACCGGGCGGGGATGGCGGCGGCTGTGGTTTTGTTTGTGCTATGCAGCCTGTTTGGCCATTCGGACAGCTTTGCATTCTGGGAGAAGGAGCTGGCCTACGAGGGAGAGTCTATTTACAATTATCTTCAGGTGAAAGAAAATGACAACAGTGTCATTTTATCTACCAATGTACTCTTCGGCGTGCAGTCTATTTTGAAAAAGGACGATTCCCTGACAGGGATGTATTATGACTATGCCCTGGCGGCGCCCCTGATGACCCAGGGCGGAGGGGCGGAGAAGGAAGTTCTTATCCTGGGTATGGGAACCGGAACCTATGCCAGGCAGTGCCGGAAATATTTTGAGGGCGTTTCGGTGGAGGGCGTGGAGATCGACGCCAAAATCACTGACCTGGCCCACCGCTATTTTGAACTGCCCAGGGAGGTGAAGGTGACGACCTATGACGGAAGGGCTTATCTTCAGGCGGTGGATCAAAAGTATGATGTGATCATGGTAGATGCCTATCAGGACATCACCATTCCTTTTCAGATGTCCTCAACGGAGTTTTTCACCATGGTGCGGGAGCACTTGAAGGAGGACGGTGTGATGGTGGTGAATATGAATATGCAGTCCGGCGAGGAAGGAAGCATCAATCAGTATCTGACGGACACCATTGCAGGCGTATTTGACACGGTTTATACGGTCAATGTTACAGGCTCCACTAACCGGGAATTATTCGCTTCCTCCAATAGCCGGATAAACGAAGTGCTGGCAGAAAATACCGGGGAGCTTTCGGATCCCGAACTGAAGGCCATGATGGAGAGGGTATCAAAGAACCTGCAGGCGTGCGGTAAGGGACCCCATATCCTCACCGACGATAAAGCGCCGGTGGAGCTTTTGGGAATGCGGGTGATCGACCAGATGATCCGGGATGAGATCGGGTATTATAAGGAGATTTTTAAGGAGCAGGGGCTGGAGGGACTGCTGAATTCCATGTAGGAGGGGATAGAAACCCCTACCGTTCCCCCATATCCTGGGACGGCGTCCGGCCTGTCTTTTGCTTATAGATCCGCAGGAAATAATTATAATTGCGAAAGCCCGTCTGTTCGGCGATGGACTTTAAATCCGAATCGGTGCTGCGGATCAGCTCCCTGGCGCGCTCAATCCGGTAGCGGTTCAGGTAATCCACAAAAGAGATTTCCAGCTCTTCCTTAAAAAGCCTTGACAAATGGGTGGGGGAGAGATGGAGCATTTCGGCCGCCGAGCTTAAGGAAATATCCTGGGGATAATTTGCATGAATAAACAGCAGGGCTTTCTGGATATGGGGAGAATATTTCCTGCTGCCGTAGCCGGGAGCCTGTTTCATCATCTCCTTGAAATAGTTAACAAGAAACAGATCCAGTTCATCAGGCGGGAGCGCCGCCAGCTTCGCCTTTGCATAATCCGGGTTGGCGTTCCAGGACACGTCCATTTGCTGGTGGCTCTGGAAGCGCATTCCGATCTGCAAAAGCTGCCGGATCACGCTCTGGGGGATTTTGCCGGAGGGGTTTTTGTACTTTTTGAACAGCGCCTTCAGTTGAGTCTCTACCTGACCGAAATCCAGGGCGGCCAGGGCATTCATGAGGGATTTTTCTTCCTGCATATCCAATCCGTTTTTGTCTTCATTATCTATATTTTCCCCGGTTACGGCACTGGTAAAGGAACGCTGTTCCAGGCGGGATGAGACCTGCTTACAGATCCGCCCCAGGGAGGAAATATCAGTAAAAATGTCGCTCAGCTCGTAGATCGCAGATACCCCCAAAAGCTTATGAATATTCGTGATGATCAACCGGGTAGCCTGCCGGGCATGTTCTAAGAGCTGCCGGGTGCTGGCCTGTTTGTCATAAGAAAACAAAAGGACAAACTGTCCATAGCCCACGTGGGTGACCAGGCCGCCCTGAAGGGCGTTCAAAATATTGCCGGATATGGTCAGAATGGAGTCGATCATCTTCTGGCGTTCCAGCCGGGGCGAAAAGTGGGTGATCAAAATAAAGTTGTTCACCTGCAGGACGGCAAGAGCGTGGCTGGCAGAGGAAAAATCCTTCTGGGACATCATATAAGCCTGCTCCCTGGGGCTGACGGGCCTTGTATGAATCAGACTGTTTAAATAATTCTGCTTTGCCACGGCAGTGAAGTAGGACATGCGCAGGCTGGAGTCGTCCTCCTTTTTTATGAGCTGGGACATTTCCTTTAGCTTGGACAAAAGGGTGGGGGCGTCAAGCTGATGCTTTAACAGATAATCGTAAGCGCCGTAGTGAAGGGCACTGCGCACAAAGGAAAAGGTGTCATAGTTACTCAGGATCAGCACCTTCACGGGGATTTGCTGCTGCTGAATCTGCCGGGTCACCTCCACGCCGTTTTTGTCAGGCATATCTATATCCAGAATCAGAATATCAGGCTTTAACTCCAAAAGCAGCGCAAGAGCCTGACATCCGCCCATGGCCTGTCCTGCAATCTCATAGCCGTTGGCGTTCCAGTCGATTAAGCCGCAGATCCGGTTCAGGGATAAAATATCATCGTCAGCTAAAAGAATTTGTATCATGGCAAAGCTCCTCTTCATGAATTGAGTCTCTCTCTTCCACCAGGCCAAAATCCTCTGCCGGGAAAAACAGATGCACCGTGGTGCCCCGTCCGGGGCTGCTTTTGATGGAAAAATCGGCATGGTCTCCATATTGGAGAAGAAGCCGTTCCATAATATTTTTAATCCCTACCCGGAGAAAGGTGTTGGAGGGCTTTTCCTCCCCTTTCAGGATCGAAGCGGTCTGCTCCTGGTCCATACCGCTTCCGTTGTCGGAAATATCAATAGTAAGGGTGTCGGCGGCAGGATCCTGGCGGCGGCGTACCGTGACGGAGATAATACCGTTTTGAAGCTGTCCGCTAAAGCCGTGGATGATGGCATTCTCCACGATCGGCTGGAGAAGGAGCTTCAAAATCCGGCAGTCGGCGCAGTCCTCCTCCACGTCAAAAATAATTTCAATATCACAGAGCTGGTTATACTTTTTGATTGCCACAAAGGAGCGGAGATATTCCATCTCCTGTGAGATGGTAATAAATTCCTTCTGGTTGGAGATAGAACGCAGCAGGTAGGCAAAGGAGGAAGAGATTTCCTCGATATTGCGGACATTCTGGATCTGCGCCAGATAAGTGATGGTATTTAAGGTATTGTAAATCATATGGGGATTGATCTGAGCCTGCAGGGAATTAAATTCCAGGATCCGTTTATTGCGCTCATTTTGCTGGATCTGGTTAAGGAGCCGCCGGATCCGGCGGGACATGGAGATCACGCCCTGGGTGAGCTGGCCTGTCTCGTCGGCGTGGCGGACGGGCAGGAGGATGTCTGCCTCCGGGTTTTCCCCGAAATGCAGGACAGCCCTGTTCAGGGCTTTGATATTGCGGGTAAAGGTATAGGTGAGGAAGAAGATACCGATGATTGCCGCCCCGATAATCAGGAAAAATACGAGAATAAACAGGAAAATGACACGGGAGGACTCTGCGAAAACGGAGTCAGAGGAAACCAGCGTGACCACCGAAAGCCCGTTTGTCATAACCGGCATCTGAAAAAGCAGATACTGGGTATTTTCCAGTGTGACAAGGGAGGATGAATTTTCCAGAGCCTTGGAAAGCTCCGGCAGGATAGGGGAATCCGCCGGAGGCAGGGAGGAATAGACGACCTGGCTGCTGTCCTCCAAAACGTACATCTGCGTGGTATTATCCTCAAAGGGGCCAAGGAGGGTGTCCATGTCGCTGATGGGCACATCCACCAAAATGGAACCGAGATATTCTCCCCGGCGGTAGAAGCTGCGTCCTAAGGTGATCACCGGATTTTCATCCAGCCCCTCCGATATGCGGTTGAAAATCACAGGCTTTCCGTTGCCCTCCCTGATACGCATAAGGATGGGATCAGAGGACTTGAGCATACTGTTGTAATTGGCGCCGGAATGATAGAGATTGTCGTCATGGCTGGAAACTGTAATGGTGTATTTATAGTTTGCATTGGTGGTAAGCAGGGCCAAAAGGCTGCTTAAGGTTTTGTAGCCGGTGAACCAATCGTAAGAGGGGACCATGGAGGAGTCCGAAAGGACGTCCGTCACATGATAGTCTAGAATCAGGGAGGTGGCGATGTGATCCATCTCCGAGAAGGTATTGTCAATCTGTGTCTTGGCATAGCCGATCTTCTCCGTGATATAATCCTGCTCCTTGCTTTTGAGCACGCGGTGCAGGCCGTTTACAAAGAGGGGGATGGTGATGAGCAGGGGAATGATCAAAAGCAGCAAAAAAGTAACCAGGAATTTTGCGGTGATGGATCGGTTGATTTTGTTATAAAGTTCAGCGATCATGGCTTTCTCCCCTTTTTATACTAAAAATCGTATCGGAATTCTATTATAAGAGGCGTCCCTTTTGGGGTCAAGTGCCGGACAAAATAAGATAAAATTGTGAAGCAAAATGGTAAAATACGATAGTTCATTCCCGGGTTTAGACTGCTATACTGATCACAGCTACAAAGAAGCCGTTTTAGATTCAGAACAGGAGGACAATATGAAAAGAAAGAAAATGTTGGCAGTATTGTTGAGTGCAGGTATGGCCCTGGGGATGCTTGCAGGCTGCGGCAGTAAGCCCTCTGCGGATACCGCAGGCCAGCCGGCGGCAGATGCTGCAGGTGAAAAAGACACGACAGGAGAAACACAGGATGCCGAGGGCAGCGAAGGCGGAAAAGAGAGCGCCCAGGCAGGGAATGTGAATGCCGAGGGCTTTCCTATTGTGAACGAACAGATCACGCTCAGGGTATTCGGACAGCAGGGCCCCGTACAGGCCAAGTGGGATACCATGGGGATGTGGAAAAAGTATCAGGAGATGACCAATATCAATCTGGACTTTACGGACGTGCTTCCGGCGGAGGGCTATGATGAGAAAAAGAGCCTGATGTGGGCCAGCAACGAGTACCCGGACATTTTTGTGAGAGCCCAGCTTAACAATTCGGAGATCGTTAAATATGGCAGCATGGGGATTCTGGCGCCTTTGGAGGATTTGATCCCGGTATATGCCCCGAATATGCAAAAGCTCATTGACGAGGATCCGGCGATTCTCTCCAGAATTACCGCGCCGGACGGACATATCTATGCGCTCCCTGCCGTTTTTACATTGACGGCGGCCAGGGACGACAAATTCTGGATGAACCAATCCTGGCTTGATCAGGTGGGAAAAGAGATACCGGAGACGGTGGATGAGCTGGAAGAAGTCCTGCGTTCCTTTAAGGGCGTGGATTTTAACGGAAACGGCGAAGCAGACGAATATCCCATGGGAGTCTCGGACGCGTCGGCCCTGATCCGCCGCTTTGCCGGAGTATGGGGCTATCAGTATCAGTTCGGCACCTATCTCGAGGTGAAGGACGGGAAGGTGAGCACCTATCTGACCGACGACGGATTTAAGGAGGAGCTGCAGTGGCTGGCCAAAATGTACGGGGAAGGGTTGATCGACCCGGAAATCTTTACCCAGGAGTACGCGAAGTACGCGGCAAAGATGGCAGGACAGCAGATGGGCTTCTTCTTCAACCAGGCGGACGATACCTTTGATTCCAGCAGCTTTGTGGGAATTGCTCCTTTTAAGGGAAAAGCGGACAGACAGTATGTGGAGTCGGCTCCGGCGGCCAGAGACAACGGCGTGTTTGCCATCTGTGCGGACTGTGAAAACAAAGAAGCGGCCATGCGCTGGATTGATTATTTTTATGGATATGAAGGCTCCATCCTGATGCGTTACGGTGTGGAGGGAGAAAACATGTACTTTGACGAGGAAGGCAAGCCCCATTACAACGACGGCATTCTGGACAGCCCTGAGGGAAGCGGTACGGAAATCGGCAAATACACCATCTGGCCCGGCGGCGGCGCTCCCCAGTGGGTGAATGACGATAACTGCGAGGCCATTGCATCCGAGGCTACCCTAAAGGCCCAGGAAGCATTGGATCCCTGTCTGCCGGAGCAGATTTATGCGGCGCCTCTGTTAGAGCAGGAGGTTTCCGACAGGCTCTCCGTACTCTGGACCGACCTGGAAAGCTATATGAAGGAGACCACGGCGAAGCTGATCCGCGGAGAGCTGAATTTTGAGAGCGACTGGGATACTTATGTGGAGACCATGAATAAAATCGGCCTGGAAGAATGGGTTTCTATTTATCAGGCGGCTTATGACGTGATAGGAGAATAAATTTTGAAGAAAATCAAAAGTAAATGGCAGCTTCTTTTCATGTTTGCATTCCCGCTGCTCTGGTACCTAATCTTTTGCTACGTCCCTATGTACGGGCTCCAGCTTGCCTTTCGGGATTACAACCCCAGGCTTGGCTATTTAAGGAGCCCCCTTGTGGGGCTGAGGTGGTTTCAGCAGTTTTTTTCCTCCTATTATTGGAAGGACGCCGTCTGGAACACCTTTTCTATCAGCCTGTATTCCATATTGATCGGATTTCCCATCCCCATCCTTTTGGCCATCATCATCAATGAGCTGCAGGGAAAGAGATTTAAAAAGGTGCTGCAGAATATCACCTATATTCCTCATTTTATTTCCACCGTGGTACTGTGCGGTATGCTGTATCTCTTCCTTTCCCCTCAGTACGGGATTGTAAACACCTTTCTCGGAATGTTCGGGATAGAGCCTGTGGGTTTTTTGGAATCCTCCAAATATTTTAAGGGGGTCTATGTGGCGTCGGAGATCTGGCAGGAAAGCGGGTGGAGCTCTATTATTTATATTGCCGCCCTGGCAGGCATTGATCCTGCCCTGTACGAGGCGGCCAAGATCGACGGAGCAGGGAGAATCAAGCGGATCTGGCATGTATCCCTGCCGGGGATCGTCCCGACCATCGTAACCCTTCTTATTCTGAAGATCGGGCAGATTATGAGCATCGGATTTGAAAAGGCTTATATCCTGCAAAATGATTTGAACCTGAAATCCAGCGAGATCATATCAACCCTAATTTATAAGCAGGGAATTCTCCAGGGCAATGTGGGGTACGCCACGGCTCTTGGACTGATGAATTCCTGCCTGAACCTGTTTTTGATCGTGCTGGCAAATAAGTTCTGCAAAAAGTTTTTTGAGACAAGTCTCTGGTAAAAGAAAGGAACCGTCATGTGGAAAAAGAAAAGCAAAGGGGATAGGGCCTTTGACATTACACTGGTAGTGATCAGCATTCTGATTATCCTTGTGATCGCTTATCCCCTGTATTTTGTAGTGATCGCCTCCTTCAGCCAGCCGGAGGCCGTGCTGGGGGGCAAGCTCCGGTTCCTGCCGGTGGGATTTAATCTGGAATCCTATCAGATGGTACTTACGGAGCCCAAGGTCTGGACGGGGTATCGGAACACTCTTCTGTATACGGTGCTGGGAACCTGCATCAACCTGGTGCTGACCACCCTGGCGGCATATCCTCTCTCGAGGAAGGATATGCCCTTTCGGGGACTCCTTACCTTTGTGGCCTCCTTTACCATGCTCTTTGGAGGAGGGATGATTCCGGTCTATCTGGTGGTGAGAGGCCTGAAGCTTACCGACAGTATCTGGGCCATGGTAATCCCCAATGCCCTGGCTACCTACAATATGCTGGTGATGAAAAATTATTTCCAGAGCAGTATTCCGGAGGAACTGCAGGAGGCTGCGGCGATCGACGGGTGTGACCATTTCGGGACGCTGATCCGGGTGGTATTGCCTCTTTCTGCGCCGATCATGGCAGTAATCGTGCTGTTTTATGCGGTAGGACACTGGAACGCATTTTTTAACGCCATCATTTACCTGCGCAATCAGGATTTGTTTCCGTTACAGGTTGTGCTCAGAGACATTTTGCTGCAAAATAGTCTTGAGGCCGTGGGCGGTGACCTGACGGGGATGTACGAAAAGGTAATGCGGGGAGAGTCCATGAAGTATGCGCTGATTATTGTGGCAAGCGCGCCGGTGATCATGCTCTATCCCTTCGTACAGAAATATTTTGTGAAAGGAGTTATGGTGGGAGCCATAAAAGGATAACCATATGAAAAAAAAGAAACCCAATCTAATCTATGTTTTTGCGGATCAGCTCCGTTATTTCAGCTTAGGGTATGCAGGGGATGAGAGGGCGCTGACCCCCAATATCGACAGGCTGCAGGCCGAGAGCACGGATTTATGCCAGGCGGTGTCCGGGCATCCGGTGTGCGCCCCCTACAGAGCATCCCTCTTTACAGGAAAGTATACCACCAGTACGGGAATGGTGATTAACGAAATCCGTATGAATACCAACCATCACACCTTTGCGGATGTGCTTGGTGAAAACGGATACGAAACCGCCTATATCGGGAAATGGCACATGTACGCGGCAGAGCTGGGAAACCATTATGACCCCAAAAACTCTTATATCCCCAAGGGCAGGGACAGACTTGGCTTTGACGATTACTTTGCAGGCTATAATTTCCGGCATGAATATGAGGTGGGAACCGCCTATTATCATTTGGACAGCCCGGAAAAAATCTACTACGATCAGTATGAGCCAGACGCACAGGTGGATATGGCGATTGAACAGATGAAACGCTTATCGGAGGGGGAAAGGCCCTTTGCCCTGTTTTTGTCCATCGGGACGCCCCACGATCCCTGGGTGGCGGAGAATGTGCCGCCTGAATATCTGGAGAGGTTTGCGGGGACCGACTTTGAGCTTCCGCCCAATTACCTGCCGGATAACGACCCCCATGCGGACGAGTGGGCCAGGCTTTCCCAAAAGGAGAGAGGCGAGCTGACAGAGTGGATGCGGGTTTACTATGCCATGACGGCCAATTTGGACGACAATATCGGAAGATTGATGGAAGCGATCAAAAAAATGGGGCTGGAGGAGGATTCGATTATCGTCTTTACCTCCGACCACGGGGAGCTCTTTGGTGCCCACGGGAGAAGGGCCAAAAATATTTTTTATGAGGAAGCGGTGAGAGTGCCTTTCTTAGTGAAGTGGAAGGGAGAGCTTTCGGAAGGTGTAAAGAGGGACTTTGTGTTTAATACGGTGGATATTATGCCCAGCTTTTTGACCCTGATGGGACTGCCTGTGCCAGAGGAGGTGGAGGGAAAAGAGCTTTCGGAGTGCATCCGGGGGCAGGCCGACACAAAGGAGGGGGCGCTGATGATGTGTACCGGCCCTACGGCGGTTTTCGGGGACGGAAACGAGTGGCGCGCTTACCGGACCAGGGAGTTTACCTATGGGGTGTTTAAGGCGGACGCTATGGAGCTTCTCTTTGACAACCAAAAGGATCCTTACCAGATGCATAATCTGATAAACGATCCGGCCTATGAACAGATCGGAGCGGATTTAAAGGCCAGGATGTATGCCGAAATGGAGAGGATCAACGATCATTTTGAAAATAACAGCTATTATGAAAAGAACTGGGTGGAGGAGCGTCTGATCAAGAGGACGGCTACGCTGAAGGGATGATGCCTCATCCCCTCAGCGGTACCCGGAGGGGGAGACGCCGTACCATTTCCTGAAAAAACCGGAAAAGTGATGGTAGTCCGAAAAGCCCAACTGCTCGGATATTTCCTGTATGGAGAGCGTGGTACATTTCAGCAGTGTGCAGGCAAGCTCCCCCTTTTGGGTCAGATAGTAATGATAGGGCGTGACGCCGTAAGTCTCTTTAAAGAGATGGATGGCCCGGGAACGGGACAAATGTACGTGACCCGCCATATCGTCGATGGAAAGGGGAAGGGTTAAATTCTGTTCAATGAAATTTTTGAGAGCCAGAGCCTGGGACGGGCTTTGGCTCTGCTGTCCCATAAACAGGGACAATGCCTGAATATGTTGATGCAGCAAAAGAGCCAGCTCCTGGGCGCACCCGGCCGGTTCTTTTTTCATGGCAAGAAAGATCGCCCTCAGGTGAGTTTCATCGCCGAAGGAAGGGATTTTTACCAGGCCGTCCAGTCCGTAATCGGTGAGCAGATGGCGCACAAGGCTCCCGCTTACATTGAACCAGATCTTTTTCCAGGGATTTTTGGGATCGGAAAAATAGTGATGAAATTCCCCTTCGCGGAGCACATAGGCGTCCCCTTTTTCCAGGGTAAGCAATTTTTCCCCCTGCCGGACATAGCCTTTTCCGTCCAACACATATTCAAAGACATGGCATTCCCCACTGCTGCGTTTAATTTCATAGGAAGGATTGGGCCAGGTGATGCCGGACAAAAGAGGGGAAAAGCCGGGGCCTCCCTGTCCCGTGTAGAGGGCGAATTCTTCTTTTGGGGTGTTCCCTTTGGGAAAAGGGTGAAAATCAGATGTTTCTGCCATGACGGCCTCTCCTTTGGGATTAAGATAGCACTAATTGATACATATTCAGGCATTTTTTCCATGTTTTTTTCTGAAAAACAACGTTATAATGTACCTAACATAAATTTATCATAAAATGATTTTACAGGCAAGTGACAAGAAGGAGGAACAGACAATGGGGGTAATACCAAGACCAGAGCATCCGCAGCCTCAGATGGTGAGGAAGAGCTGGATGAATTTAAACGGAGAGTGGGACTTTTGCTTTGATTTCGGAAACAGCGGCATTGACCGGAAATTTTATGAGAGGACAGAGCTGGATCAGAAAATTGTGGTTCCTTTCTGCCCCGAGAGCAGCTTAAGCGGGATCGGTTATAAAGATTTTATGCGTGCGGTGTGGTACCACCGGACGATAACCATCGCAAAGGAGCAGTTAAACGGCAGGATTCTTCTGCATTTCGGAGCAGTGGACTATGAGTGCCGGGTGTGGGTGAACGGCATTGAGGCCGGCAGGCACAAAGGCGGCTATACCTCCTTTTGTATGGACATTACGGAGCTGGTAAAAGAGGGGGAAAACCACCTCAGCGTTTATGCCGGGGACGATACGGGAAGCGGCAGACAGCCCAGGGGAAAGCAGAGCAGTCTTTATTACTCTCACGGCTGTGACTATACCCGCACCACCGGGATCTGGCAGACGGTGTGGCTGGAGTTTGTGCCCGAGAGCTATATTGAAAGAGTACAGTATTATCCCAATATTGGGGAAGGGACGCTGACAGTGAAAGCCCTGACGAAGGGAGGCGGCGAACTGAGCGCCAAAGCTTTCTATGAGGGGAGGGAGTGCGGCAGCGCCGCAGCAAAGACAAGCCCCGGCGGGACGGTTCTCACCCTTTCTCTCAGTGAACTGCATTTATGGGAGGCCGGGGAAGGAAGGCTATATGATCTTGTGCTTACCTTTGGGGAGGATCAGGTCAAAAGTTATTTCGGTATGCGCGAGGTTCAGATTCAGGGCGAGAAGGTGCTGATCAACGGAAAGTCCGTGTTCCAGAGGCTGGTGCTGGATCAGGGCTTTTATCCGGACGGCATTTACACCGCGCCGGATACGGAGGCGCTGAAGCGGGACATTGAGCTGTCCATGGCGGCAGGCTTTAACGGCGCACGTCTCCACGAGAAGGTATTTGAGCCCAGATTCTTATATTACTGCGATAAGCTTGGATACCTGGTGTGGGGAGAGCAGGCAAACTGGGGAATGGATTTCAGCGCGCCTCAGGGTCTTAAATATTTCCTGCCCGAGTGGATGGAAGCCGTGGAGAGAGATTTCAACCATCCCGCCATCATTGGATGGTGCCCCTTTAACGAAACCTGGGATTATGAGGGACGGGCTCAGGATGACGAGCTTTTGGAGATTGTCTACCGAATGACCAAGCTTTACGATACCACAAGGCCCTGCATTGATACCAGCGGCAATTTCCATGTAAAGACAGATATTTATGACCTGCACGATTATGAACAGGATCCGAAGGTGTTTGCCTCCCATTATCAGGAGTTTGCAGACGGCGGAGAGCTTCGGGATACCCATCCCCAGAGACAGACGCCGGTGAAAGGGGTTCCGGTTTTTATCAGCGAGTACGGCGGCATCAAGTGGGACGTGGAAAACAGCAACGAACAGAGCTGGGGATACGGCCGGGGGCCGGAGACGGAGGAGGCCTTTATCCGGAGATACAAAGGACTGACCGATGCCTTGCTGGACAATCCTCATATGTTCGGATTCTGTTATACCCAGCTCTATGATGTGGAGCAGGAGGTAAACGGGCTGTATACCTATGAGAGAAAGCCCAAATTCGATATGGAGATCTTTAAAAAGATTAACGGCCGCAGGGCGGCAATCGAGGATTAAGAACAGACAGGCCGGGCCGGGATGCTTCGCGGGCCGGCCTGATTCGTATAGGAAAGGATGAGAGAACGATGAAAAAAGAAAACATATGTCAGGCCGACCGCATTGCTGCCGTGCCGCTGATTACCTGCGACCCCTATTTCAGTCTCTGGTCGGGAAGCGACTGCCTGTATGAGACGGATACCATGCACTGGACGGGTGTTATCAAAAGGATGAGAGGAGTCGCCGAGGTGGACGGCAAAACGTTTCGGTTTGCCGGGCTTGGAACGGAGGAGACTCTCCGGCAGACAAAAATGCAGGTAAATTCTACAAACACTTGTTATCATTTTGAAGGGGCGGGGATTTCGCTTCAGGTGAAATTCTGGACGCCGCTGCTTTTGGATGATCCGGAGGTTTTGTCAAGGCCCTGTTCCTATGTGGATATGAAGGTTACAGCTCTCGACGGAAAAGAACATCAGGTACAGATCAGATGGAGCTTTGACGAGGAATTTTGTTATGACGGGGAAGAATCGAAAGCAATAGGAGGCGGGTGTTATTTTTGTGAAAACCGTCAGCTTGCATGGATGGGACAGCGTAGACAGACGCCATTGGGACACAGCGGGGACGGAGTTACCATCGACTGGGGGTATCTGTATCTTGCGGTGGAAGGGAAAGATACTGAAAAAGCAACCGTTATTTACCGGCAGCAAAACGCAGAGGCGCAGGAAGAGAGAGCCTGCCTCTCAGCAATCTTTAAACTGAAAGCAGAACCGGAAAAAGAAAGCAGGGCAACGCTTGTGGCGGCATATGACGATGTTGCGGCTATTTTTTATTTTGGACGCATGATGCCGGGATATTGGGCGAGAAACGGAAAAACAATTGTTACCGCAATTGGGGAAGCCTTTGAGCAGAAGGAAGAGCTGAGCAGAAGATGCCGAGAATTTGACCAATTGCTGCAAAAGGATACCGAAAGCTTCGGAGCCGCCTATGCCCAAATTTGTTCGGCGGCCTACCGTCAGTCCATTGCCGCCCATAAGCTGATCGCGGATGAAGAGGGAAGGCTCATTTTCCTGTCCAAGGAATGCTTTTCCAATGGCTGCATCGGTACGGTGGATGTGACTTATCCCTCCACGCCGCTGTATTTCTGTTACCAGCCGGAGCTGGTGCGGGCAATGCTGCGTCCGGTTCTGCGCTTTGCGCGTATGCCGGTGTGGAGCTATGATTTTGCCCCTCACGACGTGGGACGCTATCCCTATGTTTCCGGCCAGGTGTACGGGCTTATGAGGGAGCAGGAGGCTTATGCGGAAATGAGTCAGGAACAGGAGCAGGGCCAGGTATTCCCCATGTTTTATCAGATGCCCCGGGAGGCGGTGCCTTATGGCTTAAAGGATCAGATGCCGGTGGAGGAGAGCGGTAATATGCTGATCCTGGCGGCGGCTCTGGTAAGGCTGGAGCCGGAAGCGGGCAGGGATGTCACCCTGGAAAGCATGGATTTGTACGAAAAGTGGGTGGAATACCTTCTGGAGTACGGAAGCGATCCGAAAGAGCAGCTCTGTACGGACGATTTTGCGGGACATCTGGCCCATAATGTGAATCTCGCCATCAAGGCGATCATGGGGGTGGAGTCCTATTCCATTTTGCTGAAGGCGGCAGGAAGGAATGAAGAGGCAAAAGAGTTTCACCAAAAGGCGGCAAGGATGGCAGAAGAGGTGTACGCCGGATCAAAAGCGGGAGATCACACAAAGCTGACCTTTGACGGCCCGGACGAGAGCTGGAGTCTGAAATACAATGCGGTATGGGATCTGCTTTTCGGATCGGAACTGTGGCCCGGCTGCTTTTACGAGCAGGAGCTTTCCTATTATGAGGGAAAGCAAAACGACTACGGAATCCCTCTGGATTCCCGCAATACCTACACAAAAAGCGATTGGATTATGTGGTGTGCGGCTATGTCGGATAAGCCTGAGAAGGTGGAGCTGTTTGCGGAAAGGATTTTGAGGTTCTTAAGCGAAAGCCCTGACCGCGTTCCTTTTTCGGATTGGTATGACACGGTAAGCAGTAAGCAGATTGGCTTCCAGAACCGAACCGTTCAGGGAGGGTTATTTATGCCGCTGCTGCACAAAAAGCAATTGATATGAACCCATGAGCTTACCTTGTACTGTAAAAGAGCGTAAGGACATATAAATTTAACCAAGAGAGCGTCTGCTGTTCGTGAGAATCGCAGACCAGAATAAACGCATGAACGGAATGAAAGAACATATCCCCCATTTATTTGGCCAGTTCGTCAATTGCATCCAGCATA